>TARA_R110002012_G_scaffold320380_1_pt1 | contig 187419 bp, 164 predicted proteins | sample TARA_R110002012 | Tara Oceans TARA_R110002012 (sample SAMEA4396515) | marine metagenome | biome: Westerlies Biome; feature: [DCM] deep chlorophyll maximum layer (ENVO:01000326); material: water (ENVO:00002006), including particulate matter (ENVO:01000060) such as... | depth 40 m
AATTTTCATCTGGTTTCCCATCCTTGTTGTCCGCGGCCATGCCGCCTCTCCTGACAGGCTCCCCAGCACGCGCTGGGTACCCCGCCTGAAAACAACACAAACAAAAGCCGTGCCAGTTTCGAAAAAACCGGACAAGGCATTGGGAATATTGGATTATTTCAGGATAACGGATTCAGCACGGCCAAGTGCCGCGTTGCGAAAGGTCAATTATTAGGCAATAATTAATGAATGCACAATAATTAGGCTTTTGCCCGATCTCGAATCAATCCCTCTTGTGCAACAGAGGCAATCAGCTTGCCGTCACGCTGGTACAGGCTGCCCCGCGTGAAGCCGCGGCCGCCATTGGTGTTGGGTGAATCCATGCTGTAAAGCAGCCAGTCATCGAGCCTGCAAGGCCTGTGAAACCACATCGCATGGTCGAGGCTTGCGACCTGCAGATCGCGGTCGAACACCGAGCGGCCATGCGCAAACAACGCCGTGTCGAGCAGTGTCATGTCCGACAGATAGGCGAGGATCGCCGCCTGGATGATCTGGTCATCGGGCACCGGGCCGGTGGTCCGGACCCAGACCTTTTGCTCGGCGTCCAGTTTGCGGTCAGATACATAATGCTCCAGCGATAGCGGCCGGACCTCAATCGGTCGTTCGCGCTCCCAGTAGTTGCGGATATGGTCGGGCGCACCGGAAAGGAATGCCTCGCGCATTTCTTCCTTGCCGGGCAGGTCCTGCGGCTGCGCCACCTGTGGGATCGGGTCCTGGTATTCAAGCCCTTCTTCCGCCTTCTGGAAGGACGCCGACAGCGAAAAGATTGCCTTGCCGTGCTGGATCGCCACCACCGAGCGGGTGGCAAAGCTCATCCCGTCGCGGATCCGGTCGACTTCATAGATGATCGGCGCCTCGGGATCTCCCGGCCGCATGAAATAGGCATGCAGCGAATGCACCGGCCGGTCCGCCGCAATCGTCCGCTGCGCCGCAACCAGCGCCTGGCCAATCACCTGGCCGCCAAACACCCGCTGCCAGCCGACCTGCGGACTGGTCCCGCGAAACAGGTCTTGCTCGAGCCGTTCGATATCGAGGCTGGTGAGAAGTTGTTCCATGGCAGTGGGAGCAGGACGCGACATTTTGGTGTTCTCGCAGAGGTGGGCTGGACGATGACAATGCGGTATACGGTGTCAGGACGCCGCTGCAAAGACCGGAGCTGTGATTAGCAATCCAGGCCACCGGGTGCCGGGCCCGCCCGTGGCATCAAGGCGGAACTTTTGGAAGGAGCCATGCGATGACGACCGAGAGCCTCGATATTCTGGTGTGTGGCGGCGGATATGTCGGCCTCTCCACCGCTGTGGCGCTGAAACTCGCAAGCCCCTCGCTCGAGATCGCCGTCATCGATGCCGCGCCTGCCGAAGTCTGGCGCAAGGACCAGCGCGCCTCGGCCATTGCCGCGGGCGCCAAGAACCTGCTCAGGACCCTTGGTGTCTGGGATGCGATCGAACCTCAGGCCCAGGCCATCAATGACATGGTGATCACCGATTCGCGCACCTCCGATCCGGTGCGCCCGGTGTTCCTGACATTTGACGGCAAGATCGAGGATGGCGAACCCTTTGCCCACATGGCCCCGAATGTCGCCATGGTCGCCGCCCTGCGCGACAAGGCCGCCGAAATCGGCGTCGAGATTCATCAATCCGCTGCCGCAACCGCGCTCGACATCACCGAACGCGACGCCCGCGTCGAGACAAAGGATGGCCGTGTGTTTGCTGCCCGGCTCGTCGTCGCCGCCGACGGCGTGAAATCCAGCCTGCGCGAGATGGCCGGTATCAAGACCCAGCACTGGGAATACGGCCAGTCGGGCATTGTCACCACCGTCGCCCATGAGCGGCCGCACAATGGCCGCGCCGAGGAACACTTCCTGCCCTCAGGCCCTTTCGCCATCCTGCCGCTGACCGGCAACCGTTCGTCGCTGGTCTGGACCGAGCGCACCGAGGCCGCAAACAGGCTGGTTGCCGAGGATGATTTCATCTTCGAAGCCGAACTTGAACGCCGTTTCGGCCACCATCTGGGTGCCCTGAGCGTTGAAGGCGGCCGCCGGGCCTTCCCGCTGGGGCTGACGCTGGCCCGTGAATTCGTCCGGCCCCGGCTGGCTTTGGCAGGTGACGCTGCACACGGCATCCACCCCGTCGCGGGCCAGGGCCTCAATCTCGGCTTCCGCGATGTCGCCGCCCTGGCCGAAACCGTGGTCGAAGCCAACCGGCTGGGCCTCGATATCGGCTCCCTGACGGTGCTCGAGCGCTACCAGACCTGGCGGCGGTTCGACACGGTGCGCATGGGTGTAACCAGCGACGTGCTGACCCGGATGTTTTCCAACGACATCACGCCGCTGCGGCTGATCCGTGATTTCGGCCTCGGCCTTGTCGACCGGATGCCGGCCATGAAGCGCTATTTCATCAACCAGGCAGCCGGCATTCCCGATGCCTCCGGTCCGCGGCTGTTGCGCGGCGAGGCCATCTGAGCCAGACGCGGCTTTTCTCAAACCATGGTCGCGGCTCTAGGCAGCGATCTGCAGGCTCTGCTCGGCCCGGCGCAGGCTTTCGGTCAGCACGGTCATGTCGTTGAACGCATGCGCCAGTGCGATGCCGCCCTGCCATTCGATCACCACAGCACGCGCCCGTCCCAGCGCAATGGACGGCCGCGGCCCGGTTTTCTGCAGCTCGCGGGCAATGAAACTGACCAACAGCTCGAAGCTCTGGCCGGCACGCGCCGAGGCCTCCGGTGCCGCTCGGCGAAAATCACGGACGGCGGCACTGATCGGGCAGCCATTGTCCACCCGGCTGCGGTTGGACTGGCTCAGCCGCTGCAACAGGAAGCGGATGCGCTCGCGCGGGTCCGGCGATGCCGCCTCGGCCTCGAGGATCAGCGATTGCGTTTCGTCGACAAACACGATCGCAACCGCCAGCGCCAGCTCGGCCTTGGTCCGGAAATAGTAAAACATGTTGCCCTGAGGCACACCGGCCGCGCGGGCGATGTCGGCAATGCTGGTGGCCGCAAACCCGTTCATCCAGAACAGCCGCGCGGCAGCGGCAACAATCGCCTCGCGTCTCTGATCGCCTTTTTTCGACATCAAGCCCGCCTTTATGATTTGGGTGGCTGACTTATATTCAGGCACATGGCTGCCTGCAGTCAAGCGCACGCAGAACGGCATGAAATGGCGAGAGGGTTCAGACCTTGTCCGGCAGTTCGCGCGCTTCGGAAACGAGCATGATCGGAATGCCGTCACGCACCGGATAGGCCAGATTGGCCCGCTTCGAGATCAGCTCCTCCGTCTTCGCATCAAACTCCAGCGGCCCGTAGGTCAGCGGGCACACCAGGAGCTCGAGCATCTTGACGTCGACAACGCCTCTGGCTCGGATACCCGTGGTCGGCTCGGTCGGTTTGCTCATTGTGCTCGGACACGCCTATTGCAGAACAGGTCCATGATCGTCCGAATCGCGCGCCAGGGCAATCTCGGTGATCGCAATCAGCGTTTCGGCCCGGATTTTGAGGTTGTCCGCCTCCAGCAGCGCCTGCTTTTCCGCCGGGCCATAGGGCGACATCATCGACAGCGAGTTGACCAGAGATTCGGTGCTTGCCCGCTCGACGGAGCTCCAGTCGGCTTCCAGGTCATTGGCTTCAAGATAGGCCCTGAAGCTCTCCAGCAGTGCCTTGCGGTCAACTTCCTTGCCTTCGTCGCCCGCTTCCAGGTCGCCGAGGAAGGGCGAAATCCGGCAGATCCGGTAGGGCTTGCGCTCTTGCACCAGCTCTTCGCCGATCCGGAACCTGCACACGCCGCCAAGGGTGATGACGTAGCGGCCATCCCCGGTTTCGGCAAAGGAGGTAATGCGCCCCAGACAGCCGACACGGCAAAGGTCTTCAACCGGGCCTTTGCCTGTCTTCGTATCGACCAGCGCCGGCTGGATCACGCCGATCAACCGGTCCGAACTCATCGCATCATCGAGCATTGAAAGATATCGCGGTTCGAAGATGTTGAGCGGCAGCTGCGCGCCCGGCAGCAGCAACGCGCCCGACAGCGGAAACACCGGAACCTGCTCCGGAATATCCGTTTCAACCCGATAGGATTTGTTACCGACCTGCATGCCTTTAAGCCTTCATGTTCACCACACCCCGTGATGTGGGGCAAAGCGCCGAAATCTCAAGTGCCTGAGTGCGAATCGGATCTCAGGAGAAAAGCAGTGACGAGAGCTTGCGGCGCGCCGACAGGGTGGCCGGATCAACCGGCCCCCAGGCTTCGAAGAACTCGAGCAGCATCTTGCGCGCCGCTTCGTCTTCCCATTTCGGATCCTTGCGCATGATCGTAAACAGCTCATCGGCAGCCGCGTCCCGGTGGCCCTTTGCGTTCAGGATCTTGGCAAACTGGATCCGCGCCTCGTGATCGTCCGGATTGGAAGCCAGGCGTGCCTCAAGCTCGACCGGGTCACCCAGTTCGGCCACTTCCTTGGCCATCTCGAGACGCTTGAAAACCGAGGCGATCTCGGCGTCCTTGCGCTCTTCCACCGGCACCGCGTTGAGCAGTTTTTCCGCACGATCGAGTTCGCCGGCTGCAAGCATGCACGCCGCCATCCCCGTTATCGCGCCGACATGGCCCTGGTCCATCTGCAACACCGCACCGAAACCACGCGCTGCAGTCTCGACGTCGCCTGCGGCCAGCGCCTCGCGCGATTGCGTCACGATCTGTGCCATCTGCTCATCGGCAGACGATGTTGGCGCGGGGCCTGCCACCTTGTCGATGAAGTCGCGGATCTGGCTTTCCGGCAACGCGCCCATGAACCCGTCCACCGGCTTGCCCCCGGCAAAGGCTACCACGGCGGGAATCGACTGGATGCCCATCTGTCCCGGGATTGCCGGATGATCGTCGATGTTGAGCTTGACCAGCTTGACCCGGCCGTTTGATTCATTGACCACCTTCTCGATGATCGGGGTCAGCTGCTTGCAGGGCCCGCACCACGGCGCCCAGAAGTCCACCAGCACGGTCACATCCTGCGAGGCCTGGATCACATCGGCGGTGAACCCGGCAGTCGTGGTGTCGGAAATCAACTCACCTGAGACGCCACCGCCCGCCTGTGCCGGCTGCTGGGCAGGTTTGGCCTGGTCGCCAAAGGTAACCGTGCCGCTCATCTGACCACCGGAAGCCGGCGCGTAGGGGTTGTCATAGTCGCTCATGGGTCTGATTCCGTGCCTGCTGAAAAGATACTGCTGTCAAAGTCGTGTTTCAGACCGAAACTTTCAAGATCTTCGGCTCATGCCCGGTATGGGCGAGGAAGCGTTTCAGGTCGTCACGTCCGATGGATGTCGTGGCATCATTGCTCAACGGATGAGCGTTGATAGTGTCATGCTCCAGAAGCGGGGCGTCAATGACGATTGTCACCTCGTGGTCCGGATCGTTGATCGCGCAGAAGATCGTCACCGAGCCGGGCGTCACGCCGAGCTTTTCCATCAGCGCTTCGGGCTTGCCGAAGGAGACCCGGCCACTGGCGCCGATCAGGCCGTGGATCGTCTTCAGGTTCACCTCGGCGTTTTCCTCGAGCGTCACCAGGAAATAGGCTCCCTTCTTGTCCTTCAGGAACAGGTTCTTGGTGTGCCCGCCCGGGATCTCATCCCGAAGCCCTTGCGATTCGGCAACGGTGAACACCGGGACGTGGTCAACGGTCGGGTGCGCGATGCCGAGCGCATCAAGGCAATCAAACAGGTCCTGGCGGGTTTTGGGCATGGGATCAACTCTTGCTGGATTGAGCATCAATTCGGGTTTTGCCGGCACCTGGCGGAACGCGTCCCGACGGTGACAGCCATCAACTGGCCCGTTGATAGGCAACCCGGCAGGCCAGCGCAATGGTTTGGGTTTTCACGGCTGAACCGCCTTCCTTCCGAAGACGGCCCATGGGCTGCAAGCCCGGCAAATCGCCCGCAATCGAAATATAGTGCAAATCACTGAAAATTCCCTGTTGCAATTGAAAGCAGGTTGCGCCATATAGCGCCGGTCCGGGCCGAACAGCTTGGACAGCCGGTCCGAGTTACCCACGGATCTGGTGATGAGCGGGCGTAGCTCAGGGGTAGAGCACAACCTTGCCAAGGTTGGGGTCGGGCGTTCGAATCGCCTCGCCCGCTCCATTTTTCAAGACACACAAGGCCTCGGTTTTCCGGGGTTTTTTGTTGTCTGGAGACCGTCTCCCAAGCACGCAAATCGGAAAATGCCCGGGCTGCCATCCTGTGCACGCCCGCCAATCGTATCGTCCTGCCAACTGCAGGCGCGACGCATCCAAGGCAGATGCCCACAAGCCGCTGGGACGCCTTGATGGGATGCCTGTAGGTTGCCGTTCAAGCGAAGCGATTCGAACGCTACTCTGCGCTAGATGAAATGCAGGCTGATCGGTTTGCCGGCGATCATTTCCACATTGATCCTGAACCCGAACAATGTCTCCAGAACATCGGGCCGTATCACCTCTTCGCTGCTGCCATCGGCGACAATCCTGCCATCACGCATTCCCACGATCCGGTCCGCATGGACCGCGGCATGATTGAGGTCATGCAGCACGATGATGATGCTACGGTCTGCCGTGTCCGCCACGTGGCGCAGGGTGCGCATGAGTTCGCGGGCGTAGAAGATGTCGAGATTGTTGAGCGGCTCGTCCAGAAGCATGTAATCCGTGCCCTGGGCAAAACACATCGCCGCTCGCACTCTCTGCCGCTGTCCACCGGACAGCGTGTCGACGAATTTGTCTCTGATGTCGCGCAAATCGAAGATCTCGAGCGCCTTTTCAGCTTCATCGTGATCCTCTTGCGTCGGCCTTCCCTGGTGGTGCGGGAATCGCCCGAACTGCACCAGCTCTCCAACCCGCAACCGCCCGGCCACGCTGTTGTCCTGCGGCATCACCGACAGACGGCGGGCGAGCGTGCGCGAGGGAGACTGCGTCACATCCAGCTCGTCCACCGTGATCCGGCCCGAAATGATCGGCACCAGCCGCGCCATCGCCGACACCAGCGTCGACTTGCCCGCGCCATTGGGCCCGATCAGCGCGGTGATACCGCCCTTGGCAAGCTCCAGATTGATGTCCTGCAGGATTGGCGTGCCGGACAGGGAAACGGAAACATTCTCGACTTTGATCACCATTGCCTCCGGTGAAACAGGATGACGATGAAGGCAATTCCTCCAAGGAACTCGATCAGCACACCCAGCGGCACGGCATTGCCGAAGCCGTGGCTGAGCAAGGTCTGGCCGCCGACAAGAAGAATGATGCCGACCAGGCAGCTTGCGAGGATCGTGTGGCCGTGACGGCTGGTGTCGACAAGCTTGCGGCCAAGCGCCACCACCAGCAGGCCCAGAAACGTCACCGGGCCGACAAGAGCCGTTGAGACAGCCACCAGCGCGCCCACAAGCACCAGCATGGCGACAGAAAACAGCCGCCAGTTGACACCCAGGCCGATCGCCGTCGGCTTGCCCAGCAGCAGGACATCCAGTGCGTGGCGCGCCCGCCAGCAGATGATCAACGCGATGAGCGTCAGCACGACACTGGGCAGCAGCAGATCTGCATTCACCGTGTTGAAATTCGCATAGCTGACATTCTGCACAACCGCAAAATCATTCGGATCGATCATCCGCGCCAGCAACGAAGACAGGCTGCGGAACAAGACCCCCAAAACGATCCCGCCCAGCAGCATCAGCACGAGGGCGTTGGAATAGCGCAGCAGCGGCAGGAACAGCACCAGGGCAAGCCCGATCATCAGCACGACTTCGACGAAAAACTTGGCTTCGGGATCCAGCGCCGCATAGCCAAGACCGCTCAGCGAGAACACCAGCACCGTCTGCAGCAGGATGTAAAGCGCGTCCATGCCCATGATCGAAGGCGTCAGGATGCGGTTGGCGGTAATGGTCTGAAACACCAGCGTCGACAGCGCCACGGAAACCGAGACCAGCACCAGGGCAAGCAGCCGCACTCCTCTCAGCTCCATCGCAAACATCACATCGCCGCGGATATTGATCGTCATGAACAGCACGATCATGACCAGGGCGACGGCAGCAAGGCTCAACAGACGCCGGTCAGACATGACGGAAGGACCGGTTGAAGATCAGCAACAGGAAGGCCGCAGCGCCGACGACACCCATGACAGTGCCGGCGGGGATCTCGTAGGGAAACCGGATCAGCCGCCCGCAGATATCGGAAACCAGCACCAGCACTGCCCCGCCAAGCGCCACCAGCGGGATCGCCCGGCGGACATCATCACCCAGAAGGCGTGCGACCGACGCAGGCACGACAAGCCCGACAAAGGGCAAAGCGCCCACCGTTGCGACTGTCAGCCCGGAGACGATGGAAACAATCAACAGACCGACCCGCAGCGTGGCCTTGAAATCCAGACCCAGACCGGTGGCCGTTGCCTGGCCGAGCGAAAGGATCGTCAACCGGTCCGCCACCCACCAGGCAGCCACCATGACAGCGGCAATCAGCCAGAGAATTTCATAGCGGCCGCGCATGATTCCGGAAAATTCGCCACTCATCCAGACATCCAGAAACTGCAGCAGGTCGTAGTGCCAGGCAAGTGCAGTGGCCAGCGCGCCGATGATGCCGCCATAGACAATCGCAAACAGCGCCACGACATAGGGATCCTCCGGAGGCAGCCGCCGCACCAGCCGGAGAAACAGCGCCGTTCCGATACAGGCGGCAGCACTTGCCACCAGAACCTTGAGAAAAATCGATGTCGCCGGTGCCAGGATGGTGATCGCGAGAATGCCAAGCGCGGCACTTTGCCCTGTGCCCGAAATCATCGGATCGACGAAGCGGTTGCGCACCAGGCTTTGCATCACCAGCCCGGCGATTGCGAGGCTCGCGCCCGTCAGCACCACCGCCAGGGTGCGCGGCAAACGGCTGCTCAGGACCAGATCCAGATTGGCGGCAGCGTCGCCGCTGAAGACATTTCCAACACCGACGCCAAGACTGACGCCGCTCAGAGCCACAAGCAACGACGCAGCTGCAATGATCCAGGCAGTCGCCGGTGACAGCCGCTTGCGCTGTAAGCTCATCGCGCTGTCGAAAAGCCCGCTGCCAGACTGTCGATGACTTCCATCGTCGCCCGTGCGCCGCCGGCTGCGATGTAGACATTTGCCGATGGCGCATAGATCACCTGGCCCGACTTCCAGGCCTTGGTCTGCCGGATCAGCGTATTGTCCAGGGTGGACTTGGCGTTCTGCTCGTTCGAGCCGATGGCCGCAGCTCTGTCGACGACGATGAGCCAGTCCGGATCGATGTCTGCGACGAATTCAAATGACACGGCATCGCCGTGTTCACCGGCATCGATATCGGGATCGGCAGCCGGAACACCCAGCACGGTGTGAACCCAGCCGAACCGCGATCCGGGCCCGTAAACCGAAATCTTCGGACCATTGGTCATCAGGATAAGGGCGTTGCCCTTGCCTTCGATCGCTGCTTTCGCGCTTTCGATCTTGTCGTCGAGTTCGCTGACCAGGGCCTGAGCCTTGTCGGCCACATCAAAGATTTCGCCATAATCGAGGATACGCTGACGCATTTGCCCGATCAGGTCTTCACCCCAGATGGTCATGTCGATGCTGGGCGCGACGCGGCTCGTCTCGGCCTGCTTTCCCGCGGAGCGCCCGCCAACGAAGACCAGCTCGGGCGCCAGCGCATTCAAGGCTTCGAGGTCGGGTTCGAACAGCGTCCCAACCACCTCTGCACCTGCGTATTTTATCTGCAGGCGCTCGAGATAGAGATTGTTCGGCACGCCATCGATCTCGATGCCCAGGGCGTCCAGCGTGTCGATCGCAGCGATGTCGAAGACTGCGATCCTTGCCGGGTTGTCCTTGACGGTCTGGGGTCCGGCATAGGTCTGCACTTCGGCAGCGTGACCCGGCATGCAGGTCGCGGCCATCAAAAAGGCGGCAGTGCAGAGTATTTTGTTCATGGTTCTCTTGTCTCGATAAGTCACCGGGCGCGACTGCACACAATCGCGCCCGGTAAGAAGTTTAGAATTTCGCCTTCAGCGACACCTTGAATGTCCGGCCGGGTTCACGCAGCGGGACAACGCTCGCATATTCGCCGCCATAGGTTGCCCGGGCCGAATAGGTCTCGTCGAAGATGTTGTTGACCGACGCCCGGAACGTCAGGTTCTCGTATTGCGTAGGCGTGTACTCTGCATAGGCATTGAAGACCTCATAGCCAGGCAAGGCCTGGCCAACCCCGCCGGTGGCGGTTGACGTGCTGTTTTCCGACAGAACGATCTGACCGCTCGCACCGATTGTCACGCCATGGTCCACGAAGGTGTGCGCAGCTTCCAGCGTGAAGATCTGGCCGATAGGCGTGGTCAGGTAGTTGCCGTTATAGGAATCAGAGGCTGCACCATCGATCGTGGTGTCGATATTGGCATAGCCCAGTCGGGCAAAGCCGCTCGCCCAATTGTAGCCCAGCCCCAGCTCGAACCCGGTGCTCTTCATGTCCTTGTTCAATCCGGCGCCACCGCCCCAGCTGGGCGTGCGCGCGTTACTGATCGAGGTCTGAAACACCTTGCCGCTGAGGTCGAAATCGCCCAGACGCGCGGTCAGGCCGGCATAGACATTGTTAGCCGTCACGGCTTCGACGCCGCCCGCATAGGTCCAGGCCGGGTTCTGGATGAAGTTTTCGGCCAGCGGAATCCCGCCGAACACGTGGGAAACGCCGGCGCTGGCCGTGAGGAAATCGGTCAGGTCATAGGCAGCCGAAAAATTGCCCGAGAGACCTGAAACGTCGTTGGAGTACCCGTTGGTCCCGGTAAAGCTCTGGAAATCGGCGCGGCCGCCGAAGGAGGTATGCAGGCGGTCGGTCAGATCCAGCCGTGCCTGCGCGTAGGCGCCGATATTGGAGGCCTTTTCCGCGCTGACATAGTCGGAGGCCCGGTTGGTCAGGAGCCGGTAATCCATGTCAGCTTTGTCGGAATAGAAATCGACGCCCGCAGTGACCGAACCATTGTCCAGGCCGAACCGGTTCTCGATCTTGCCGTTGAGGCTGTCGGTCTTGCCGTAGCTTTGCTGGTTTGTCTCGTCGATGTCGAGATTGGTGACGCTGTAGGCGAGCTGGATCGTCGGGTCCCACCAGCCGGTCGGGGCTTCATGGGTGTAGGTCATGACCACATTCTGACGCGCCAGGTCATAGTTACGCGTCAGAGGGACCGGGCGACCGCCCAGGATCTGGCCGATATTGGCCCGGTAGGGTCGGGCTTCATCATCATTCACGCGCTCATAGGAGAATTCCAGCCGGTGGCCTTCCTCGCTTTGATAGGCAACCTTGCCCAGCCCGCTGAGAAGTTGAGTCCCGGAGCCGATGATATCGGTTCCCGACCCGTCTTCCTGCAACCCGCCTTCGGCATATTTGAAGAAGCCGAGGAATTCAAAACCACCCTGCAGGCCGTAAAGCGCATTGCTGGTGGAAAACACGCCGCCATTGCTGGAATATTCGTTGAGCGTGTAGCCGCCGAAGGATTTGCCATCCTCCAGAAGATCGCGGACATCCTTGGTTTCGTACTGGACGGCGCCGGCAAGCGCGCCCGGACCCGCATCCGCCGGCGCGACGCCCGGATCGATGCTGACAGCCTTGAGCAGCGACGGATCGATCAGCGTGGTCGAGTTGTGGTGGAAAATCTTGTTGTTCTGGCGGCTTCCGTCAATCCGCACCGAGAGGTTGGTTTCCTCGACACCGTTGACATAAAGCTTCTGCGACATGGGAAGCGAGCTCCCCACCGCGATGGTCGGCTCGGACGCAAACAGGTCCTGCAGGTCGACCGGATTGATCCGGACCAGATCTTCATCGGTGACTTCAACAGAGTTGTCGTCACCGCCAGCAGTGCCGATCACGATGCGGTTGAGTTCGGTCACATCCTGTGCCTGTGCATAAGAGGCAAGCGAGAAAAGACTGACGGTGCTGAACAGAATAAGAGCCGATTTTGACATGAAGCCTCCAGACAAAACACAAAAAGGATGGTGGCTTGACCCAAGCTCGGTCTGGCTTCCGTTGCAGCTCAAATTGCATATATGATAATCAGACTCAAGTTTAAGTTTGAAGATTCATGTCGTTTGGACCAATTCGCCGCTCACCCTCGCATTGCCGTAGCTCCTGCGAGGTGTCGGTGACGGTCGCAACGCCGCCGAGCAAGCTCTCCATCCGCGGCCAACCGCCCCCGCAGATCGAACAGAAGACTGGCGGGATCATCCGCCATAGCTCTCTCCCACCTCTTCCCCAGTGGCTTTGACGGAGCCGGCAGGGTTTGATTGACATCAATGCGATCGCCTGTGGCATCCCTGAGACTGTCACGGTATCAACGCGGCAATGAGGAAGGCACCGTCCCGCAGCCGCCTCGTCAATTTCCGGACACCGGGCAGATCATCCATTGGCCCGGCCTGAACCCAACAGAGCCTCCAGGCGCAAAGCAAGCACCCCATGATCACCGAACTCATCATCGGCAGTCTGACCATTCTGGCCTCGACCGGCGTAATGATCGGGTTTGTGCTTCTGACCATTCGCCTGGTGCGCAAGGCGGAGGTTCACTACTCCGACCACCGGCCAGGGGTTTGGCAGTTCTTCCGCCTGCTCTCCGGTGCCGTGGTGCTGGTTCTGATGGCCAACACCGTCTGCGTCTGGCTATGGGCCACCTTGTTTCGCATGCTCGGCGTCTTCCCGACCTTCGAGGAAGCGGTGTATTTCTCCATGGTCTCGTTTACCACCGTCGGCTACGGCGATGTCGTTGTCGAACACAGCTGGCGCATTCTCTCCGGCTTTGTCGCCGTCAACGGGCTTCTGGCCTTCGGCGTTTTCACCGCGGTGCTGATCGAGATCATCCGCGGCCTGTCGGACCGCTACATTCCGCGACGCTAGACTTGCCCCGCGATTTCCTGCCCTCGAAAAGCCGTTCGGCTTAACTTATATGAGCCATACTGGACTGACCGAACCGATGAGACGGTGCGGCAGACAAGAGGAAGTGGTGATGGCACGCATCGATCAGACAGGAGATTGGAAAGACCGGCACGCGCCGTCTCTGGCCGAGTTCGAATCGCTCGCCATAGACGCCTATGCGCAACTGCCTGACAGCTTCCGTGCGCACACCGGCAATGTGACCATCATCGTCGCCGATTTTCCCGATGATGAGATTTTCGAGGACATGGGACTGGAAACGCCCTTCGACCTGCTCGGCCTGTTCGAAGGCCGCGGCCTGACCCAGCGTTTCGCGATCGAGACCGGCGAGCTGGCCAACAAGGTCATTCTCTACCGGCGGCCGATCCTCGACTACTGGGCCGAAAACGACGAGACCCTGGGCGACATCATAAGCCATGTCCTGATCCACGAGATCGGCCACCATTTCGGCCTCTCCGATGACGACATGGAGCGCATAGAGGCCGGCGTCGAATAGGGCTTCACCCCGCCGCCCGTCCGCCGTCCAACGTCAGCCGTCACCCCTCAGTCGACGGCTGCTCTCCGCAGACATCCCGCGTGATCGCTTCAAACATCGCCACACCCGGCCCGATCAGCTCATCAGGAAAGTCGAAATCGGGGTTGTGCAGCCGCGGATGGTCTTCCCCTGAGCCGAGCACGAACAGACCTGTTTTGGCAACGCTGCCGAAACGGCCGAAATCCTCCGACCAGCGGAACGGATCGCCGACCTCGACCCGGCTTGCCCCGAGCTTTGTGGCCGCGGCCTCGATCTTCTCCACTGCTTCGGCGTCATTGTGCCCGGCGGCAAAATTCTCATACCGGTCGAAGCTGACACCCAGCCCGCCGGCCTCGGCAAGCCGCCGCGCCAGCATTTCGGCCTCGCCCATCAGTTCGCCCTGCAACCGATCATCTATCGCCCGCACCGTCACCCAGATGTCAGCCTCACCCGGAGAAATCCCGAAGGCTGCCTCGCCAAGCCGTACATGCGACAGGGTGACCAGCGAGTGTCCGGAAGCATGCCCCAGCGTTTCCGGCAGTGCGGGAAGGGCCTCCATCAGCCGTCCCATGATCGACGCCGGGCTCAGCCCGGCCTCGGGCTGGGCCGCGTGCGATGTGCGCCCCGACAGCTTTATCGCCAGGCCTTCGGAGGCAAATGTGAACGGCCCGGAGCGAACCCCCACCGCCCCAAGTGGCAGTCCCGGAAGATTGTGCAGAGCAAAGGCAAAATCCGGCCGAATCCGATCGAACCGCGGGTCGTTGATCACGTCAGCAGCCCCGGCTCCGGTTTCCTCGGCCGGCTGGAACAACAGCACCACCCGGCCGCGGGCCGGCCGGTTTTCGGCCAGCTGCCGGGCAAGCCCGACCACGATCGCCATATGGCCGTCATGCCCGCACAGGTGGCCCTTGCCATCGATCTCGGAGCGCCAGCCGAACGTGGATATCTCGGTGATCGGCAATCCATCGAGCTCGCAGCGAAACAGCACCGTTGGGCCCTCGACGCCACTGTCGTAGACAGCTGCCACCCCGTGGGTGCCCAGGTCGCTGAGGATTTCGTCAGGCCGGCAGCGCTTGAGTTCAGCCACGATCCGGGCGGCGGTTTCCCGCTCCTGGCTGGAGAGCTCGGGCCGGCGATGAAGCGCCTGCCGCAAGGCGACCAGTTCCGCCGAAGCGGTTTGGCTGAGAAACCCGGTCAAGATCACTGCTCTCCAAGCTTCATGCCGGGCTCATACTCCTTGCCCTCGACATCCTTGGTCACGGCCTGGCCGCACTCCATCACGCCCGTCGCCGCATTGAACGCCAGGCTGGGCGAGCCATGCAGCTGCCAGCCCTTGGACAGGGCCAGGCTGACCTTGTGGCAAAAATCGGCACCCTGGTCGGGGCCGGTCAGAAAGCGGTAGAGTTTCATGTCGTCTGTCCTTCACCTTGCCGCGCGGCAATCCGCTTGGCCTTTTCAATCAGCCGTTCGGCCATCTCCAGATGCAGCCGCTCGACCATTTTCCCGTCAAGACTGATGACGCCGCGGCCCTGGTTCTCCGGCAGCGCAAAAGCTTCCGCAACTGCCCTGGCCTGCGCAAGCTGCTCCTCAGCGATGCCGAAAGCCTGGTTCGCCGGCGCGATCTGGGCCGGGTGGATCAGCGTCTTGCCGTCAAACCCCATCGCCTGCCCGTCCGTGCATTCATGCACCAGGCCCGCCTCGTCCCTGAAATCATTATAGACCCCGTCAAGCACATCGAGACCATAGGCCCGGGCCGCCAGCACGATCTGCATCAGCCAGGATGACAGCCACGGCCGCCCCGGCAGCGACGCCACTCCGGTCTCCTTGAGCAGGTCGTTCGTTCCGGTAATGAAACAATCCAGCCGTGCCCCGTCCGTTCGCGCCATGCGGGCGATCTGGCCGGCATTCATCACCCCGCGCGGCGTCTCGATCATCGCCCAGAGCCTGAGCGCTGCCGGCGCGTCGGTCTGATCAAGCGCGTCTTCCACCGCCAGGATGTCCTCGGGCGCATCGACCTTCGGGATCAGGATCGCATCCGGCCTGCAGCCACGCGCCGCCAGCAGATCCTCGCTGCCCCAGGGCGAGGACAACGAATTGATGCGGATGACTTTCTCCATTCCAGCCGGCAGGGCCGCCGCCCGGCCATCGCTGAAGAAACGCCTGAGGCTTTCGCGCGCCTCATCCTTCGCACCGGGCGCAATCGAATCCTCGAGATCGAAGACGACGCTGTCACACGACAGGCCCGGAAGCTTGTCGAGCGCGCGGGCATTGTTGGCCGGCAGATACAGAACGGAGCGGCGCGGTCGGACCGGCCTGGAGGATGATGTGGTCATGGTGCTTTTATTGCCTTTGCCGGCCCGCCCTTGCAAGGGGTCGCCGAGACACTGGCCCCGAACCGCCCGGCCAGGCACCAACAGCGCCCCGCTATTGAACGGCAGTGTTGCGATCACCACATAAAGGTTATGAAACAAGGGAACGCCATCATGAGAACTCTTCTCGCAGTCGTCACCGGCCTGGGCCTGGTGCTTGCAGCTTTCGCCGGTGTCGCACTGGCGCTTGTTCTTGGCACCGTCGCCGCTGGCGCCATCGCACTTGCCCGCTTGACCGGCCGGTTTCAGCCTGAGATGGCCAAGGCTTCGGCCACCCGGGACCATGACAGGTCAAAAACCGACTACCGGGTCTGGAATGACGGACGCGGCACCATTATCGACATGTAATCAGCAACTTTAGGCGCACAAATCGCCTTCTTGCTCAGAAGTGGCTGCCAGCCTCTTCTTTTTCGGCTCTTTGTTTGTTAAATGCTCCGGCACAGACAGACAGGATCCGCAAGCCATGGAAAAATTTACCCGCCTCACCGGCGTCGCCGCCCCCCTTCCGGTCGTCAACATCGACACCGACATGATCATCCCCAAGGATTATCTCAAGACCATCAAGCGTACCGGTCTTGGCAAGGGCCTGTTTGCCGAAGCCCGCTACAATGAGGATGGGTCGGAAAACCCCGATTTCGTGCTCAACCAGCCGGCCTGGCGCAATGCCTCGATCCTGGTCGCCGGCGACAATTTCGGTTGCGGCTCATCACGTGAGCACGCCCCATGGGCGCTTCTCGACTTCGGCATTCGCTGCGTGATCTCCACAAGCTTCGCCGACATTTTCTACAACAACTGCTTCAAGAACGGCATCCTGCCGATCGTTGTCAGCCAGGAAGACCTCGACAAGCTGATGGATGACGCCCGCCGCGGCGCCAACGCCACCGTGTCGGTCGACCTGGAAGAACAGGAAATTCGCGGTCCCGATGGCGGCGTCATCAAGTTCGATATCGACGCCTTCAAGAAGCATTGCCTGCTCAATGGTCTGGACGACATAGGATTGACTCTGGAGAAAGCCAGCGCCATCGATAGCTATGAGACAAATACCAGCGCCACGCATTCCTGGCTCTAGGCCCGGTCAGCTGACACGCAGCGGCCTGTAATAAGAATAATAATGCGTTCCGGCGCGCGTTGAAGGGAGTATCCATGTCCAAGGATGTCGAAGCCTCGATCATCGCAATGATTGCGTCCGCGGGGGAAATCGAACCCGGCGAGATCACCCGCGACACCGAACTGGCAGAACTCGAGATCGATTCACTGGTCCTCACCGAAATCGTCATGGATATCGAGGACGAATACGATATCGAGATCGACCTCAACACCGCAGAAGCCTGGGAATCGCTCAAGACCGTTGGCGACATCGTCGACATGGTCAAGCAACTCGTTGCGGCCAAGACCTGATCATGAACCAGCAGCGGGTCGTCATCACGGGCATGGGCGGCATTTGCGCCCTCGGCGGAAATTCGGACGACATCTGGGCCAGCATGAAGGAAGGCCGCGACGGTTGCCGGCCGCTGGAAATGGACACCCGCGATCTCAAGATCGGCGTTGGCTGCGGGCTTGTCGGCTACCCGGAAGATGACGGCATCGACAAGCGCCAGAGCCTGACCATGAGCGGCATCAGCCGCATATCGGTCATCGCCGCGCGCCAAGCCATGAAGCAGGCCGGGCTCGCACCGGGTGAGTTCAACCCGCAGCGCTGCGGCGCCGTGGTCGGCGTCGGCATCTTCGGCACCGATGCGGTTGACCAGAGCTATGTCGACATCTTTGTCGAGAAGAAGAAACGCGCTCACATCTTTACTGTTCCCCGGGTGATGCCAAGCGGCCCTTCCGGCCATGTCTCCATCGCCATGGGGCTGCAAGGCCCGGTCTTTGGGGTAACCTCTGCCTGCGCCTCGGGAAATCACGCCTTCATCTCGGCGATAGACCAGATCCGGCTCGGCCGCGCCGATGTGATGCTCGCCGGTGGCGCCGAGCTCGCCCTGGTTTACGGTCCGCTCAAGGCCTGGGAATCGCTGCGCGTTCTCGCCCGCTCCGTCTGCCGGCCGTTTTCGGCCGACCGCGACGGGCTGGTGCTCGGCGATGGCGCGGCCATCGCGGTTCTGGAATCCTATGAGCACGCCAAGGCGCGCGGCGCCAACATCCTCGCCGAAATCATCGGGTCCGGCATGTCCGGCGACGCCTCCGACATCGTCAATCCGACGGTCGAGGGCCCGGCTGCAGCCATGCGCAATTGTCTTGCTGATGCCGGAATTTCCGCCGATCAGGTCGACTATATCAACGCCCACGGCACCGCCACCCAGACCAATGACCAGACCGAGACGAAGGTCATCCGCGAGGTCTTCGGGGCTGCGGCCGACACCGTCTCGGTGTCATCGACCAAATCCATGCACGGCCATTGCCTTGGCGCCTCGAGCGCCATCGAGCTGATTGCCTGCGTCAATGCGGTGCGCGAAAACGTGATCCCGCCGACCATCAACTACACCACGCCAGACCCGCAATGCGATCTCGACGTGACGCCGAACGTGGCGCGCGAAAAGACCGTCGACATTGCCATCTCCAACGCTTTTGCCTTTGGCGGCACCAACGCGGTGATCGCGGTGCGCAAGGTCTAATGCATGTCGCGTTCAAATGGATTCATTTGAACGATAACGTAGATGCATCATTTCAAAGTGTTGCAGCGACCTTTGCGCATCCGATTGGATGCGCGGCGCTGTAGGGTCAGCCTCTCTACTCGACGTCCAGTTCGACGCTCCTGACAAGGATCTTCTCGCCCTGCCGGATGATCGCCGTTTCCAGCCGGTAATGACCCGCCGCCGGACTTCCCTTCTTGCCCGCATAGGCGACATAGACGGCCTTTGACCGGTCCAGCGGCTGGGTTGTCTGTTGGCTGAACACCTGCCCGTCCTTTTCGATCCGGAGCGAGAAACTGTCTCCCTTCGCCAGGTTGATGGCCCAGATATAGCCGACTAGGGCCTGCGAGCGGATGCCCGGCGGCTTCGGAGGACCCGATTCGACAAGTTGCCTGCCGCTGACCGGCCCGCCGGCAAACCCGGTCGACAGCACAGTTGGTCGATCGGGCGCCGCAAAAGCCGCCATCGCATCCGCATCCAGCAAGCCGCTGGCACCCGCCCCAGCATCATGGGCTGCGCAGGCCTGACCCGGTTCCAGCCCGGTATAGGGATCCGTTACCTTGCCATTGCGGCGCAGCGTCACGTGGATATGCGGGAATTGAGCCATCCCGGACGCGCCGACGAGCCCCAGCATATCGCCCTTGCGCACCTTCGCCCCGGGGGCCAGCCTCAGCGAACCGCGGCGCATATGACAGTACTGGGTTTCAAATCCGCCGCCGTGATCCAGGATCAGGCCATTGCCGCACTCGCGTGAACTGACCGCCTGCCGGTCCTCATCCGTTGAGACAAGCCGGTCGGCCATCCCGTCGCGCGCGGCCTTGACCACGCCATCGGCCATGGCCACGACGTCGACCCCGCGCGCCACATCCTGCATCGACAGCACCCGGAAGTCGGTGCCCTTGTGACCATCATAGGTCTTGGTCCCGCACCAGGGATCCCGTGCGCCGGAGCCCGGATCAAGGTCCACGAACTGCTGGATCGGGCACTCCGATCCTTTCGGGCAGACCAGCGGAAGCCCGAACAGTGGCTCGGCCGTCACCGGCCATACCGGGGCCAGGGCCAGCACCAGACCGGCGAGCCGAACCGGCCTGCTCAACAGCGACAAAACCCGGGTTGGCAAGCCAGACAGTTGAAAACCCTCCGAAGGGTGTTTAAGGACGCATCATCTTTTCGATTTTGGTCCGGGGACTTCTAAATGGCAACACGCTCTCTCTTTCTTCTCCCAGGTGACGGTATCGGCCCGGAGGCCATGGCCGAGGTCCGCAAGATCATCGCGCACATGAACGACAAGGAAGCCGCAGGCTTTGAGACCGACGAAGGTCTTGTCGGCGGCTCGGCCTATGACGCCCACGGCCAGGCGATTTCCGATGCCGACATGGAAAAGGCGATGGCGGCCGATGCCGTTCTGTTTGGCGCCGTCGGTGGCCCGAAGTGGGATGCGGTGGCTTATGAAGTTCGCCCCGAAGCCGGCCTGTTGCGCCTGCGCAAGGACATGGAACTGTTCGCCAATCTGCGTCCCGCCATCTGCTATCCGGCGCTGGCCAATTCCTCGTCGCTGAAGCAGGACGTGATCGAAGGCCTCGACATCCTGATCGTGCGCGAATTGACCGGCGGCGTCTATTTCGGCGAACCCAAGGAAATCATCGATCTCGGCAACGGCCAGAAGCGCGGCATCGACACCCAGGTCTATGACACCTACGAGATCGACCGCATTTCAGCCGTCGCCTTCGAACTTGCGCGCACCCGCCGCAACGAAGTCTGCTCGATGGAAAAACGCAACGTCATGAAGTCCGGCGTGCTGTGGAACGAAGTGGTGACCGCCACCCACAAGGCCCGTTTCTCCGACGTCAAATTGAGCCACATGCTGGCCGACGCCGGCGGCATGCAGCTGGTGCGCTGGCCCAAGCAGTTCGACGTCATCGTCACCGACAACCTGTTCGGCGACATGCTGTCGGATATTGCAGCCATGCTCACCGGTTCGCTCGGCATGCTGCCATCCGCCTCGCTCGGCGCACCAGACGCCAAGACCGGCAAGCGCAAGGCGCTTTATGAGCCAGTGCACGGCTCGGCGCCTGATATCGCCGGCCAGGGCATCGCCAACCCGATCGCCATGATCGCGTCCTTTGCCATGTGCCTGCGCTACTCCTTCAACATGGTCGCAGAAGCCGACCGTCTCGAAGCGGCCATCGCCGCCGTGCTCGACAAGGGCCTGCGCACCGGCGACATCATGTCCGATGGCTGCCAGAAGATCACGACCGCTGAAATGGGCGACGCCATCCTCGCCGCCTACGCCGGCTGATACGCTCGGACACCTGATCCACTTTTCCAACCCGGCCCGGCTTCACGCCCGGCCGGGTTTTTCATAGCCCGTTCAAACCGGTATCCGGGCCCTGAGCGGCGAGGACTTGATGATCGCGGTGTTGGTTTCTGCCTTCTCGTGAAACGGCAGCAGAACCGGATCGAGATCGGCGATCGAGCGCAGCGCCAGCCGGGTGACAAAGCAGTCGTCGCCGGTCACCTTGTCGCAATCGAGAAATCCCGGTTCGTTCATGATCATCTCCTCGACAATATGCATGTTGCCCGGCCGCGGCTTGATCCTGACAATCGCCTGCAGCGGATATCCGAGCGCCGCAAGATCGATCTCCAGCGTGAACCGCGAGATGATGCCATTGGCCTCCAACCGCCGAATCCGCTCGCTGGTCGCCGGTCCCGACAGGCCGACCCGTTTCGACAATTCGCTCACCGGCATCCGCGCGTCACGGCTCAACAGCTTGATCAGCAGGCGGTCTTTCTCATCGATCTTCATATTCAAACCTTTTCGAGGCTGAGACTTTCGATATTGCGACAAGTAAAACTATCGGCCTTGAATATGGCAAGGCAAAATGCGCCGAAACCCTGTAATTTCAGGTCAACTTGATCAGAAAGGACACCAGCATGACCGTTCAACGCATTGCCGCCTTCTCGGACGCCGGACAGGGCGGAAACCCGGCCGGCATCGTCATCTCCGAGCAACTTCCCGCAGACGCCGAAATGCGCCGGATCGCAGCCGAGGTGGGCTATTCGGAAACCGCGTTCGCTGCCCCTAACGGCGCTCCGGACCAATGGCGGGTGCGCTATTTCTCGCCGGAATCGGAAGTCCCGTTCTGTGGCCACGCAACGATCGCGCTCGGAGCGGCACTGGCTGCCCATTCAGGCGATGGCAGATACCGCCTCATGCTCAATCAGGCCGAGATCAGTGTCGAAGCCTCGGCCAGCGCTGAAACCACCCGCGCCGCACTGCAGTCTCCGCCGACCCGCAGCAAGCCGGCGGCTCCGGAGCTGGTTGAAGCTGCGCTGACGCTGTTCGGCTACAGCAAGGAGCAGCTTGACCCGGCGCTGCCCCCGGCCGAGATCCATGGCGGTGCAGATCACCTGATGCTTGCGTTGAAGGATCGTGCCGATCTCGCCGCCATGAGCTACGACCTCGACGCTGGCCGCACCCTGATGCGCGAGTTTGGTCTGGTCACCATCATGCTGGTGCATGCGCGCAGCAACACCGAGTTCGACGTGCGCAACGCCTTTGCTTCCGGCGGAGTTCTCGAGGACCCGGCAACCGGCGCCGCTGCAGCTGCCTTTGCCGGCTATCTGCGCGATCTCGGCTGGCCGCACCGGAACCGGATCCAGATCACCCAGGGCGAGGACATGGGCGCCAGATCCTCGATTACCGCGGAATTTGAGGATCAGCCGGGCAGCTCGATCCGTGTGTCCGGCGCCACCCGCATGATCGCGCATTCCTGACTCCGATCCCGGTAAACCCTACCCGGTTTCCCTCGGCACCAAGTGCAGCGGAGCATCTTGACGATGGTCCGCTGCAGGCCGCCGAAGCGCGGTTTCCTGCCGGTGCGAAACTCTCGGCCGTGATGGAATTGACATTTTGCAGCACTTGCATCAAAACACCGCCACCATGCGCACCACGATCAAAACCAAAACCACGATCTGACCCGTTCCGCCCCCTCACTCTCCCCGGGGCGGGAAGAGTGGCGCTTGACTGCTAACAAGGGGAGAGAGGAGCACGGGAACCATGGGTTTCAAAATCGCAATCGCCGGGGCGACAGGCAATGTCGGCCGCGAAATGCTCAATATCCTTGCAGAGCGCGCCTTCCCTGTCAGCGAAGTCGTCGCCCTCGCCTCGAGCCGTTCTGTCGGCACCGAAGTGTCCTTCGGCGACACCACGCTCAAGGTCAAGAATCTCGAGACCTATGATTTCTCCGACACCGATCTCTGCCTGATGTCGGCCGGCGGCACCATCAGCAAGAAGTGGTCGCCGAAGATCGGCGCCCAGGGCTGCGTCGTCATCGACAACTCCTCGGCCTGGCGCTACGACGCCGATGTGCCGCTGATCGTGCCGGAAGTGAACCCGGATGCGATTTCCGGCTACACCAAGCGCAACATCATCGCCAACCCCAACTGCTCGACCGCCCAGCTGGTGGTGGCGCTGAAGCCCTTGCACGACCATGCCAAGATCAAGCGCCTGGTGGTCTCGACCTACCAGTCGGTCTCCGGCGCCGGCAAAGACGGCATGGACGAGCTGTTCAACCAGACCCGCGCGGTCTTCGTGGCCGACCCGATTTCCAGCCAGAAATTCACCAAGCGCATTGCCTTCAACGTCATCCCGCATATCGATGACTTCATGGAAGACGGCTACACCAAGGAAGAATGGAAGGTGCTCGCCGAAACCAAGAAGATGCTCGATCCGAAGATCAAGGTTACCTGCACCGCCGTGCGCGTACCGGTCTTCATCGGTCACTCGGAATCGGTCAATATCGAGTTCGAGAACGAGATCAGCGCCGAGGAAGCCCGCAACATCCTGCGCGATGCACCGGGTTGCCAGGTCATCGACAAGCACGAGGACGGCGGTTACATCACGCCTTACGAATGCGCCGGCGAAGACGCGACCTTCATCTCCCGCATCCGCGAGGACGCAACTGTCGAGAACGGCCTCAACATCTGGGTTGTCTCGGATAACCTGCGCAAGGGCGCGGCGCTCAACACCATCCAGATCGCCGAACTGATGGTCAATCGCCGCCTGATCAAGCCTCGCGCCGAAGCCTGAGTGCTCTGATCCTGAAACAGCAAACCCCGCCATCGAGACCCGGTGGCGGGGTTTTCCTATTCCGGCATTTCGTGACTTTTAACCGAATCGCTGGCACAGTTCGCGCAGATCGATTTCACGAGGGTTATGGTGGCAGGCATGGACAGCAGGTTTCAAAAACTCAAGATTCTGGGCGCCGCAGCGCTACTTTCAGCCGCTCTCGGCGGCCAGGCAATGGCAGCCACATGTGGCAACACTTCGAGCGGATTCAACAGCTGGGTCGGTCAGTTCAAGCAGGAAGCGGCCAGAGCCGGAATCTCGCAAAAAACTCTCGACCGGGCATTCAAGAATGTCCGCTATGCCACCAAGACCATTTCGGCTGACCGCAACCAGAAGAGCTTCAAGCTGTCCTTTGACCAGTTCATGCGCAAACGCGGCGCTTCGACGATCATTTCCAAGGGCAAGCGTCTGAAGGCGCAAAATGCAGGCCTGTTCGCCGCGCTTGAAAAGAAATACGGCGTTCCGCCCGGGCCGTTGATTGCGATCTGGGGCATGGAATCGGGCTTTGGCTCGTTCATGGGCAACCAGCACACCGTCTCCGCTGTGGCGACACTGGCCTATGATTGCCGGCGCTCTGCCTTTTTCACCGAACAGCTCTACGCGCTGATGCAACTGATCCAGAAAGGCTGGATTTCACCCGATTTCAAGGGTGCGGCACACGGTGAAATCGGCCAGACCCAGTTCCTGCCTGCCAATGTGGCGCGCTTTGGCGTCAATGGAGACGGCAGCGGCGGCATCAATCTGGGAACCAAGGCGGACGCACTGGCTTCGACCGCAAACTTCCTGCGTGGCCATGGCTGGCGCCGCGGCGGCGGCTATCAGCCGGGCGAAGTCAACTTCCGCGCCATCGAGGGATGGAATGCGGCAGGCGTCTACCAGAAGGCCATTGCAAAGATCGGCGCCGAGATCGACGGCTAGAGCAATTCCAGCAAAAGTGGGTACCGGTTTTGCGTCCGGAATTGCGTCAAAACAAAGAGATAGAGCATTGAAGGCGACTCCGTTTTCGCCGGAGATGCTCTAGGACACGCGCACAGCGCGTTTGGAGACCAGCTTCGGAACGCGCTGTGCATCGCGGCTTTGGGCATCCAACCGGATGCGCAAAGCTCGCTGCAAATCTGTGAAATGATGCCTGTAAGTTAGAAATTTTCGCAGCTGTCGCCGACGGTTGTCTGCACACTGCTGATGATCTTGGTTTCGCGGAAGCCGAAGACTTCCCGGATCATCAGCTCATTGTCCGGGAACTGGTAGCACACCAGCACCGAAGCCTCGTTTTCGTTGACTTCTGCGCCCTCTTCGAGTTGCCAGGCAAGATTGGCATCTTTCGCCACGTCTTCCCATTCATCCAGCGACTCGATGAACTCTGCCTTGGTCTGGGTCACGCCCAGATCCTCAAGGCTGATAACCACGTCATCGGCAAGCAGATCGTCAATCGCCAGGCGATTGACGTCGAACAGCGCCGTATACCAGCGGTCAAGCAGCGTGTTCTGAGCCGAGACGGGAGAAACGGGCAGAAGAGCTGTGACAACCAGCAGCATACTCACAAAGCGGATTGCATTCATGTCCGGCTCCCAACCTGTCCCGCGCATCGACGCTTGACGTTCATGGAACCGGACAGACCTGCCTGATGTCAAGTTGCCGCGGTTTCGGGCCTGAAAAAATCGCCGGTTTTGCTGTCCATCACCCACAATTCGCCGCTTGAAATGTCAAACCATGCGCCGTGGATCCGCAACTTGCCCCGTTCCTCGAGGACCTTGACGCAAGGAAACGTGCGCAGGTTTGCCATGGAATTGCGGATCGAGATCCGCTCCAGGGCGATCTGACGCTCACCGCTGGTCAACAGCTGGCTGTCCTGGATCTGCTGGGCGGCAGGCTTGAGCAGCTTGACCCAGTTGCCGATAAAGTCCCCGGGGGAGAGTGGCGCTGCATTGGGATCAAGCGCTGCCTTGATGCCGCCGCAACGGCCGTGCCCCATGACCAGAATTTCCCTGATCTTGAGAGCCTGCACCGCAAATTCCAGGGCTGCGGATGTCGCATGCAAATTGTCGTCAGGCTCGTAAGGCGGTACCAGATTGGCCACGTTGCGCACAACGAACAATTCTCCCGGGCCGCAATCGAAAATCGTCTCGGGCGCGGCACGCGAATCGCAACAGGCAATCACCAGCGTGTGCGGTTCCTGCCCGGTCTCGGCGAGTTGGCGATAGCGGTCACGCTCATCTGCATAACGACCGCTCATGAATGTCTTGTAGCCTTGGAGGAGGCGGCTCGGAAATGTCGACATGACTTTGCACATAACCGGGCCTGAAAAGAAGATCAATCAGCCTTTTGCACCATGGCTGCAATGCCGTCGCTGAACCGGCCCAGATTGGTCGGGGCTCGAACCAGCTGTCCAGACAGGCATCGCGGCCTTCTGATCGGCTGGAGCGGGGTCAGCCGTGTATGGCGATCAGTATTCCGTGGCGGTCACGCACCGGATTGGCGGGAAACGTCTCGGTCAGGCCTTTTGCATGGCGTCCGGCGATGACCAGGTTGACGCTAGCATCCACCAGGTCGTCCATCGCTGCGCCACGTGGCGGCCCGTCAGTGAACAGATCGCTGTCCATTCCGTGCAATGCGAGCACATTGATCCGCTCGGCAATGCCGTCGGGATTGAGCGCGCCACCGGTCTTCTTGGCAAACCTCATCGGGACCATGTTGTTCAGCCGGCAAAACGAAAATTCCGGATGACATTCGATGATCCGCGACCGCAACCCCACGTCGGACTGCAACAACCGGTCAATCTCGAGGATCTTGCTGAACAGGAAGAACGCCTGTTTTGACACCTTCTTCGGCGGATCAGAGTGGAGTTGCGCCAACTCGCAGGCAGCCTGGTAGGTCTCAGCCTCCACCGCCGCCCGCGCCGGAATCGAGAACACGCTCGACCGGCGCGCGCCGAGAAACGATCTTATTGCCTGCTCCGGTCCACGCCCAGATCCGCCGATCCTGTCTGGCAGACCGATCGGCATGTCGACTGCGATTATGGTGTCTGCACCGAACGCAGCAACCAGATCGGCAAAGCGCGGGAAAATCCTTGCCTCGGGCCGCGTTCCCCCCGGATGCAACGCCACCGCGATCCAGCCGGCGCGGCACCCGTCGACGCCGACCAGAACCGGGCCGGACGGGGCGGCTTCGCTCACGGTTTCTTGCGGTTTGCCATCGACATCACCCGGCGCATGTTGACCATCGCCATCGGTGTGCGGAGGCTTTGCGCGTCGGTTTCAAGCGTCAGCTCGTCGGCGCCGCGCCGTGCCGTGCGGGCAAGAATCTCGAACACCGTGCCGGTTGCCGTCTGCAGCGCCTTTTCCTCGGGCAGACCTTCGAGCAGCCGGGCAAGAAAAGTCGCCGACATCAGATCGCCAAGCCCGTTCGGCGCATTCGGGATCAACCGGTGCTCCGCCATCACCGACTGTTTTCCGCTGACCAGAAGATTGCCGGTGCTGCCCGCCATCATCGCCAGCGCCGAGGTCACCAGCACCCGTGCCGGTCCCAGCGTTTCCGCAGCCGATGTCATCGCCGCAGACTCGGTAATCGGTGCGCCTGATAGCCAGGCCAGCTCATGCACATTCGGCGTGGCGATGTCGGCAATCGGGATCAGCTCCCGCGCAATCGCGGACGCCACAGCCTCGGGCACGTAGAGACCGCCGGTATCGCCGATCACCGGATCACACATGTAAAGCGCCTCCGGATTGGCCTTGCGTACCGCGCCAACCAGCCGCGCCACATCCGCTGCCTGCCCGGCATCGCCGAGATAGCCGCTGAGCACGCCGCCGACTTCGCCAAGCCAGGGCGCGCCGCACAAATCATCGATCAGAGCGGCAAAATCCTCTCGCGGCGGCACGATCCTGGTCGCGCGGGAATGACCAGGATGCCAGGGCAGAACAACCGTCGGCACCGCCCAGACCGGAAAGCCCAGTGTCTCCAGTGCAAACACCGCAGCCCGGTTGCCGACCGATCCACGCACCACATGGCTTGAAATCACGATCACCGATGTGCGGATATCGGAATTGCGCTGATGTTCTGACGTCATCCCGACACCTGCCCGACCATCCACAGCACCAGTCCGGCAAAGGCCAGGACCGCCAGTCCGCGGGCGATCCGCGTTCCCCAGACCTCGACCCTGTCATTCTTATCGGCATCCTCGGCGGTGAAGTGATCGCGGACGCTGTTGGCCGTTGATTTCATCACCGGCGTTGCCGACAGGCCACCTTCTTCCCCGATCCGGTCGAGCGTGCGTTTGGCCTGGCGGACTGTGTCATCGTCTTTCATCGCAAAGGCTCCCAATCGGGGTGGATTGCCGGTTTGGTGTACCGGCTGGATGGATGGTCCGGCCTGATCAGCGGGCGAGCCCGTGATATTCCGGATTTGGCAGCATGTCGGTGGCCGACGCCATGCGGTTGGTCATGTTGAAGAAGGCCGCAACTGCCGAGATATCCCAAATATCGCGGTCCGTAAAACCGGCATCACGCAGAGTCTGCCTGTCAGCCTCGACAATGCGTGCCGGATCCTCCGTGACCAGGATGGCAAAATCAAGCATGGCGCGTTGTTTCGGCGTGAGGTCGGCAACCCGGTAATTCATCACCATCTGTTCGCCGAGCACCGGATCGCCGGACATCTGCCGCACCGCCGCACCATGCGCCGTCAGGCAATAGAAGCACTTGTTGACCGACGACACGGCCACCGCGATGAGTTCCCGCTCAAGCTTGCTCAGGTTGGAACCGGCCAGCATCAGGTCATTGTAAAAACCGACAAAGGCCTCGAGCTTCTCATTGTTGAAGGCATAGGCCTTCAACACATTCGGCACCATGCCAAGCTTGTCCTCGCATTTGGCAAAATAGGCCGTCATGGACTCACTCAACGGCGTTTCCTGCTCCAATTTCAACGCAGTGACAGCTTCTTGCCCGGTTTTCATCTTTATTCCTCCAATATTGGCTTTGATCGCGAAAGCGGGTCGCTTTGATACACACTTCTGCTAGGATTCGACCAAAGATCAAGCCTCGGAGGATATGGGATGGGGGTCAGAAACACCCGCAAGACGGAAACGCTTCTTGCTGAAACAGCGGCCATTGCCGCCAAGGGCAAGAAACCGCACATCAATCCCGACGTGCTCTTCTCCAGTGTCAGCATGGACGATCTGGAGCTTTTTCCGGCAAAAAACCTCGCTTCTGCGGCTGTATTGGCCGAATCCGAGGTCCGCGCATGGGACGGTAAATCCTCCCGCATGAGCCTGATCAATGTCGATCAGGCCACCACCGACGGCCGCGACATTTCGATCCTGGCGATCACCACGCTCAACAAGCCGTTCCTCTATGATTCGGTCATGGGCGAGGTCACCTCCGACGTCCGCGACATCCTGATGGCGCTGCATCCGATTCTCGTGCTCGACGGCAAGAAGCCGGCAACCCTTTTTTCCCATGGCGACGGCAGTGAACATTCCCAGCGGGTCAGCCACATCCAGATCCACATGCCGCGGCTCAGCGAGGCGGCTGCCGAGGATCTGACCGCACGGGTCCGCCATGTGCTCGATCAGGTCCAGGCCGCCGTCAGCGACTGGAAATCCATGCTGGCGATGATCGATCACAGCGCTGCCGATCTCGTTGCGCTGGACGTCGACAAGGCGACCGAGCCGGCGCGCCAGGAAGCCCTGGCCTTCATCGCCTGGCTGCGCGACAACAACTTCACCTTTTTGGGCATGCGCGAATATGTCTACACCGATGACGGCAAAACTGCCGAGTTGAGCCGTTCCTCCGGCGAAGGCCTCGGCATTCTCTCGGACCCGGATGTGCTGGTGTTGCGGCTTGGCAAGGACCAGGTCACCACCACGCCGGAGATCCTCGATTTCCTGCAGGGACCGGATTTCCTGATCGTCACCAAGGCCAATGTCCGCTCGGTGATCCATCGCCGCACCTATATGGACTATATCGGCATCAAGCGCTTCAACTCCAAGGGCAAGGTCGTCGGCGAACTGCGCATCGTCGGGCTGTTCACCTCCACCGCCTACACCCGTTCGGTCACCAAGATCCCGCTGCTGCGCTCGAAGGTGCAGTCGGTTGTCTCCGAATTCGGTTTCGATCCGGAAAGCCATTCCGGCAAACTGCTGCTCAACACGCTCGAAGCCTATCCGCGCGATGACCTGTTCCAGATCGATGCCGATCTCCTGGCCCGGTTCTGCATGCAGATCAACGAATTGGCGGACCGCCCGCGGGTCCGCGTCCTGCCGCGGATCGACCGTTTCGACCGCTTTGTCTCGCTGATCGTCTATGTCCCGCGTGACCAGTATGATTCGATCGCCCGGGAGCGCATCGGCGATTACTTCAAGACCGTCTACAATGGTCGTGTGTCGGCTTACTACCCGGCCTTTCCCGAAGGTGGCGTCGCCCGGGTGCATTTCATCATCGGCCGTTCCGAAGGCAAGACACCGCAGATTCCGCAGGAGCAGCTTGAACGCGACGTCCGCTCCATCGTCACCCGCTGGGAGGACCAGTTCCGCGTGCTTGGCGGTGGCGAGACCCAACGCGTCAGCGTCAGCCAGTCCTACAAGGAGCGCTTCCGTCCCGAAGAGGCACTGGCCGATCTCAACTCCATCATCGCCTGCAAGGAAACCGGTGCGATCCAGATCGCGTTTTATCGCGGGGACACCAGCTCGGACGATCACCTGGCGCTGAAGATCTTCCATGCCGGTGAGCCCGTGGCACTGTCGCGCCGGGTGCCGCTCTTGGAAAATCTTGGCTTCAAGGTCATCAGCGAGCAAACCCACGAGATCTTCCTTGATGGCCAGGAAGGTGTCACCAACACCGTCGTTCTGCATGACATGGAGATCGTGCACGAGGACAAGCGCGCCATTGATCTCGACACCGACGGATCAAGACTGGAAGAAGCCTTTCTCTCGGTCTGGCGTGGCGACACTGACAATGACGGCTACAACCGGCTGGTCACCAATGCCGGCCTGTCGGTCAGGGAAGCCACGGTTCTGCGCGCCTATGCACGCTATTTGCGCCAGGCAGGCATACCCTATTCCCAGGAATACATTGCCCACAGCCTCAACCGCCATTCGGGCATAGCCGCCAAACTGCTCGAATTGTTCCGGATCCGGTTTGATATTGATACCAAGCCGGCCGAACGGACGGCACAAAGCGAAAGCCTGATCGAAGCGATTGAAACAGCATTGGCGGAAGTTCCGAGCATCGACGATGACCGGATCCTCAGGCGCTACGTCAATGCGATCGAATCCTCGCTCAGGACCAACTATTTCCAGACCGGTGACGACGGTGCGCCACGGCCGGCACTTGCCTTCAAGCTCGACCCGAAGAAGCTCGAGGGCCTGCCGGAGCCACGCCCGTTCCGCGAGATTTTCGTCTATGGCTCGGAAGTCGAAGGCGTTCATCTGCGTTTTGGTCCGGTGGCCCGCGGCGGGCTGCGCTGGTCCGACCGGGCGCAGGATTACCGCACCGAGGTACTCGGACTGGTCAAGGCGCAGCAGGTCAAGAACGCCGTCATCGTGCCGGTTGGCGCCAAGGGCGGCTTCTACCCCAAGAAACTGCCGCTGGACGGCGGCCGCGATGCGATCTTTGAAGCCGGCCGTGACGCCTACAAGCTGTTTATCCGCACCTTGCTGTCAGTCACCGACAACATTGTCGGCGATGCCATCATTCCCCCCGCCAACACCGTCCGCCACGACGCCGACGACCCCTATTTCGTGGTTGCTGCCGACAAGGGCACGGCCACCTTCTCCGACACCGCAAACGCGCTGAGCCAGGAACAGGATTTCTGGCTTGATGACGCCTTCGCCTCGGGCGGCTCCGCCGGCTATGACCACAAGAAGATGGGCATCACCGCCCGTGGCGCCTGGGAAGCGGTCAAGCGCCATTTCCGCGAGATGGACATAGACATCCAGACCACGCCCTTCACCGCCGCCGGTGTCGGCGACATGTCGGGCGACGTGTTCGGCAACGGCATGTTGCTGTCCACCCAGATCAGGCTGCTGGCGGCCTTCGACCACCGCGACATCTTCATCGATCCCGATCCCGACTGCGCCATCGGCTTTGCCGAGCGCAGCCGGCTGTTCGAACTGGGCCGCTCCAGCTGGCAGGACTATGACACTTCCAAGCTGTCGAAAGGCGGCATGATCATCCCGCGCGCGCTGAAATCCGTCGAACTGACCCCGGAAGCGGCCGCCGTGATCGGGCTCGAGCCCGGCAAGGCCACGCCGCAAGACATCATGACCGCGATCCTGTCGATGCAGACCGATCTGTTGTGGTTCGGCGGCATCGGTACCTACATCAAGGATGCCGGCGAAAACGATGCCGATGTCGGCGATCGCGCCAATGATGCCATCCGCATCACCGCGCGCCAGGTGCGCGCCAAGGTGATCGGCGAAGGCGCCAATCTCGGCGTCACCCAGAAAGGTCGCATCGCCTATGCCTTGAATGGCGGCCGCTGCAATTCCGACGCAATCGACAACTCGGCCGGGGTCAATTCCTCCGACGTCGAGGTCAACATCAAGATCGCGCTGGCCAATGCCATGCGCGAGAACCGGCTCACCCGTCCCAAGCGCAACACCCTGCTGGCAGCCATGACCGACGAGGTCGCCGAACTGGTGCTGCGCAACAACTACCTGCAGACGCTCGCCATCTCCATTGCCGAAGCCGAGGGCGTTTCCGGCGTCGGCGAGCTCAACCGGGTGATGAGCAACCTCGAAGCCCGCGGCCTGCTCAACCGCAAGGTAGAGGACCTGCCCGACGACCTCGCCGTCGCCGAACGCGTGGCGACCGGCCATGCGCTGACCCGGCCGGAAATGGGCGTGCTGTTGTCCTATGCCAAGCTGGTGCTGTTTGACGAGATCGTTGCCAGCTCGCTGCCGGACGATCCCTATTTCGACACCACGCTGCGGTCCTATTTCCCCAGACAGATGCAGAAACTGCATTCAAGCGACATTGCCAGTCACAGGCTGAGACGCGAGATCATCTCGACCCTTCTTGGCAACGACGCGATCAACCGCGGCGGACCGGCCTTTGTCATTGGTCTCGGCGACAAGTCCGGCGCCACGGCCGCCGGTATCGTCAAGGCGTTCGTGCTTGCCCGTGATGGCCTCTCGCTCAACCAGCTCTACGCCCAGGTGGATGACCTCGACACAAAGGTGTCGGGCACTGTCCAGAACCAGCTCTACGCCCGCATCGGCGACACCTTGAAGGATGTGACCGGCTGGGCGCTGAAGACCGGCGCGGCGCAGGGCGATCTCGCCACAGCGGTCAAGTCGATGCAGCAGAGCCTGAACAAGCTCGACGACAAGCTCCCCGCCGCCATGCCCGATTTCATGCGCCAGGAAGCCGAGGAAACCCGCAACGCCCTGCTCGCGCAGCAGGTTCCTGCCGATCTGGCTGATCAGATCGCGGGCCTGACCGGTCTGACCCTGGCGCCCGACATCTGTCACGTCGCAGCCCATGCGAAGACCGATCTGGGCCGGGCGACCGCGACATACTTTGCCGTCACCGAAGCTTTCCGGCTCAGCCGCATTGTCGCGGCGGTCGACAGGATCCCGGTGACCGATCATTTCGAGGGGCTTGCCCTGGCCCGCAGCCTTGATGAGATCTCGGAAGCCCGCCGGATCATCGCTGCTGCGGTTCTCGACAGCAATCCAAAGGCTTCGGACCCGGCCGAGCAATGGCTCAAGGCCAACAAGGATCGGATCTCGCATGTTCGCGGGCAGATCCTGACACTGACCGACAGCGGCGAATTGTCAGTGGCGAAGCTCACCGTTGCCGCCGGCATGCTGAGCGATCTGGCCCGCTCCCTGCGCGCGTGACAGGTGCCGTAGCCTCAAGGATCAAAAGCCATGACTGATGTAACCGGATTGCCGCCGGCCCCCGTAATCAAGCGCCGCGGTGTCGTCGGATGGATGCTGTTCGACTGGGCGGCGCAGCCGTTCTTCACGGTGATTACCACCTTCATCTTCGGCCCCTACTTCATCTCCCGCATGGCCAGCGACCCGGCCACCGGCCAGGCGGCCTGGGGCTACGGCATTGCCGCCGGCGGCCTGCTGATCGCGCTGTTCTCGCCGCTGCTTGGCTCGATCGCCGACCAGACCGGGCCGCGCAAGCCCTGGATTGCCTTCTTCGCCATCATCAAGATTGTGGCTCTGTGCGCGCTGTGGTTCGCCGCACCGGGGTCGAACATCGTCGCCGTGGTGGTTGCCTTCACCCTGGCGTCCGTCGCTGCCGAGTTTTCCATCGTCTTCAATGATTCGATGCTGCTGCGGCTGGTACCGAAAGCCCAGATCGGCCGGGTCTCCAACCTGGCCTGGGGACTGGGCTATCTCGGCGGCATGATCGTGCTGATCTTCATCATCGGCTTCCTTGCTGCATCGCCCGAAACCGGCAAGACCCTTCTCGGTCTCGACCCGCTGTTCGGCCTCGATCCGCTTCAAGGTGAAGACGCCCGTGCATCCGGCCCGATCTCGGCCCTCTGGTATGCGGTGTTCATTCTGCCGATGTTCCTGTTCACCCCGGATGCCGGCGGACGCCGGGCGCTCAAGGGCGCCGTCGTCGACGGGCTGGCGGAACTCAGATCGACGCTCGGCGAAGTGCGCCAACGCTCGGGCATTTTCCGGTTTCTGATCGCCCGCATGATCTACCAGGACGGCGTCAACGCGCTGCTGGCGCTGGGCGGCGGTTTTGCGGCTGCGATGTTCAGCTGGTCGATCACCGAAATCGGGGTCTATGGCATCATGCTCAATGTCGTGGCGATCTTCTCCTGCCTCTATGCCAGCCGCCTCGACACCCAGCTCGGATCCAAGATTGTCGTCATGATCTGCATCCTGATGTTGCTGATCGCCACGCTTGGCATCGTCTCCACCGGTCCCGGGTTCAGCCTCTTCGGTGCATTGACCTTTGCCGGCCCGGACAGCGGCGGGCTGTTCGGCACATCGGCAGAGAAGGCCTATATCCTGTTCGGACTGCTGATCGGCATCGCCTTCGGGCCGGTGCAGGCTTCATCCCGCGCCTACATGGCCCGCAGCGTCACCGAAGACGAGGCCGGCCGCTATTTCGGCATCTACGCCCTGGCCGGCCGCGCCACCAGCTTCACCGCCCCGTTCCTGGTCGCCACGGTGACCGCTCTCTCGGGGTCTCCACGGCTCGGGATGGCCACCATCACCATCTTCTTTGCCCTCGGTCTGGTCATCCTCTGGACCACGCCCTACCCGGCAGATCAGCCCGGGCGCGCAGAACAAAAGACTTGATCGAATGGACACGACACGCCCACTCCATACCTTGAGTATGGAGGCCATACTTGAAGTATCGTGCTGATTTAACTCGCAAATCAGATGATGTTACCTGTGTGGCGCGAAAGCGGCAGGCCACCGGGAACCCGGTGTCCATGCAGGTACACCGCCAACCCATGCAGATAGATTAACGCAGCTCAAGATTTCCGGCGATGCGCCGGGAAAACTTCTGCGGGCCTCACATCAATGGCGGAAATGCCGCATTCCGGTAAACACCATTGCCACGCCCGCCTCATCGGCAGCGTCGATGACGTCCTGATCCCGCATCGATCCGCCGGGCTGCACGACCGCGGTGGCGCCGGCTTCAATGGCTGACAGCAAACCGTCGGCAAAAGGGAAGAACGCGTCTGATGCGACGACGCTGCCCTTGGTCAGCGGTGCGTCGAGCCCCAGCACTTCCGCGGCATCGACGGCCTTGCGGGCAGCAATCCGGGCGGAATCGACGCGGCTCATCTGGCCCGCGCCGATACCGACCGTGGCGCCGTTGAGCGCGTAGACAATGGCATTGGATTTGACATGCTTGGCTACCCGGAAGGCAAAGCTGAGATCGGCGAGCTCGCGCGCATCCGGAGCACGTTTTGTCACGACCTTGAAGTCTTCCGGCAGCACGATGCCGTTGTCGCGGCCTTGCACCAGGAGCCCGCCGGCCACGGTCTTGACCGTGAGGCCCGGCTGGCGCGGATCGGCCAGCTCACCGGTGACCATCAGGCGCAGGTTTTTCTTGGCCGAAAGGATCGCCTTGGCTTCGTCGCTGGCATCGGGCGCGATGATCACTTCCGTGAACAGCTTGACGATCTCCGTCGCGGTCTCCGCATCGAGCGTCCGGTTTAATGCAATGATGCCGCCGAAAGCGGAAGTCTGGTCGCATTCCAGCGCCCGGCGATAGGCTTCTGTCAGGCTGTCACCGACAGCAACGCCGCAGGGATTGGCATGCTTGATGATGGCGCAGGCAGGACGTTCCTGATCGAACTCGCTGACCAGCTCGAACGCCGCGTCGGTGTCGTTGATGTTGTTGTAGGACAGCTGCTTGCCCTGCAGCAGCGTGGCGGTGGCGACACCCGGACGCTTTTCACCGTTTGAATAGAAGGCCGCCGCCTGGTGCGGGTTCTCGCCATAGCGCATGACATCAAGCAACTGCCCGCCAAAAGCACGGTGCCGCGGCGCTTCGAGCGAAAGCTCTCTGGCAAACCAGCCCGAGACGGCAGCGTCGTAAGCAGCGGTCCGGGCGAAGGCCAGCGCCGCCAGCTCGCGCCGCAGCGCCAGCGGCACGGATCCCGCGTGGCTGCGCAATGCTTCCAGCACGCGATCATAATCTTCAGGGTCGGTGATCGCGGTGACATAGGCATGGTTCTTGGCCGATGCCCGGATCATTGCAGGCCCGCCGATATCGATGTTTTCGACAATCGTCGCCGCATCGGCCCCACCAGCCACGGTCTCTTCGAACGGGTAGAGATTGACCACCGCCAGGTCGATCTCGGCAATCCCATGCTCTTTCATCGCCGAGGCATGGTCTTCATCCGCCCGGATCGAGAGCAGCCCGCCATGCACGCCCGGATGCAGCGTCTTGACCCGGCCATCCATGATTTCCGGAAAGCCCGTCAGGTCTGATACATCCTGAACCTTGAGCGCTGCCGCCTCGAGTGCCGCCCGTGTGCCGCCAGTCGAGACCAGTTCGACGCCGAGGTCGGAAAGGCCGCGTGCAAATTCCACAAGCCCGGTCTTGTCGGAGACCGACAGCAAGGCGCGGCGGACCTGCACCATGTCCGGCACAGGATGGTTCTTGGATACTACAGCCATTTGAAACCCCTAGAGAACAGCCGCGCAGCCCGGCGGCGAGGATGCGTTAACACAGGCAGGAGCCTGATAAAACACGCAAGGGGCCTTATCTGTGGAGCATTGCCGCTTCATGGCCCAGTTGGTGACCGTGGACCACAGTCGTTTCAATCCGAGGCAATTGCGTCAAGCGCGACAGGCTGGACCATCGGATCGACACGGCCGAACCGGTCTCAGGCACGCGGAAGATTGGTGCGGATCAGCTTCCAGTCGACCTGAGACTGTTCGCCGACCACAAATTCCAGCGTGATCTGTTTGCTCGCCCGTGCTCCGGCGAGATCGGCAAAATGCACGTCTTCCTCGATCTTCGGCTTCAGATCACGTGCGACGAAAGCCCAGGATTCCCCGTCCCCCGCCGTCAGATGAACCACACCGGCCTCGTCCTGCGAGATCGAGATGGTCGGATGGATATGGAACCGGGCCACCGCCATCGTCCGGTTGTCAGCCTGCGGCGAGCTTTCGTCCAGCCTCAGGATCTCGTCCCGGCCCTGTACCTCGTGCCCCGAAGACAGCAACCTGATCTTGCGGCGATGCAGGAGCTTGAGACTGCCGGCATAGCCGTCATGGGTCGCGGCAAAGCCCTGGTGCTTGCCCTCCTCGTCAAGCGATTCCACGACCACCCGGCGCACCCCGCCGGTAACGATCGGGCCCAGAAACGGCGAATGCGAGAAGCTCAAGCAAGAGCGGTCACCCAGTGTCACCGTGCTGTGAGCGGCCGTCATCCGGGCGAAATCGGCGTAGGATGAATGGCCAACCACCGGCGCACCGGCATTGACCACGAAACAGTTGGCGCCTGACGACAGTTCAAAGGACAGGCAGCCGGCATGGGCCTGGCTCGACAGGATCCCGCGCGGCGGCGCCCCCGTGTCGGCAACCACGACGCAATTGCCCGCCGACAATCTCTGGTAATGCGAATGCGGCATTTCGCGAAACGCAACCCCGGAGGTTTCATCATAGCGCAAGACACCCAGAAGCCGGTCGGCGGACACCGCCGAGGCGCCGTTGAACAGCACCAGCTCGCCGCTGGAATGGCGAAAGAAGCGCAGCGCCGAGAACATCCGGTCCATCCCCGCCGCCATGTTGCGGGGCGGTTTCTGTCCGAGATTGATATAGGTCTGCTTCAACGGCAGCAGGTTGGTCAGCAGATCGATCAACACCATCGGGTTGCGCGAGACATGGCCGCCATCGGGCAGGATCTGGGTATCGATCTCGCTGTCGAGATTTCGCGACGCGGCCCGCACCGCACCGGCGCTGGAGGGCAGACACAGGCTTGCCATCGCCAGTGCGATCCGCGCCTTGAAACGGGTCTCGTCGCCCGGCATCGCGCCGGCCACATGCTTGAGATAGCGGGTCTGCAAGGCAGTGCTTTTGAGAAAGCGCCGGTAAAACCCGTGATCGGCGCCGCGCAACACGATCGGCGAATGCGAAAACCAGGCGATCAGCCGGCTGGCCAGCACATCCGGCTCGTAGGCAAGCCCCCTCAGCTCGCGGCCTTCGACCGTAATCCAGTCGTCAACAAGCGCACGGGCATTGGCAAAGGCAAGGTCATGATCGGCGGCGCGCATGTGCCTGAGCCAGCCGAAGCCGTGCAGGCTGCGAATGAAAGTCTGGTTTGACACCTCGATCTGAAACGGGCTTCCACCACCCGTGTCGACCATGCTTCCACCCATGGCAAAGCGGCCGGAATAGATCTCTTCGGCAATGTGCGGATCGGCAATGCGCAGATCGATCGGTGCAACTACGAGCCGGTCCGGGGTTCCGCCGGCAAACCGCAGGGCACTCAGCCGTCCCAGGGCCATGCGCCGCGCAAACCGCCGCCAGATCTCTGTCCCGTACAATTGTGCTGAACGTTGCGAATCAAGAATTGAAAATGCCAATCGGGATATCCTGCAACCGGGTCCCCGGCCCTCCACCGGACGAAAATCGTAACACAGTGGTTTGATTGTTCAACTGTTTCTAATGTGTATTCAATAGCAGCTATTGTGTCGTTACGGGGCAGATGTCAACACTTTCAACCATAACGCGGACCCTGCCGGCAGGTTTTACTGTCTAACCAACACCACGGCGTAAAAGCCGTCGAGCCCGGCAAGCCGCGGGTCATCATCCGCAAGCATCGCCGGATGGGTGCGGATTTCCCCCTTCGCGGTGATGGCGTCTTCAAGCCCCGGCCAGCGTGAGGCATCCACCGGCCTGATCTTCCAGACAGGATGGTCGGACAGGAAACCGGCCACCATTTCTTCGCCCTCTTCGGGATCGAGCGAACAGTTGGAAAACACCAGTTCTCCCCCCGGACGCACCAGCCCCGCCGCATGGTCAAGCAGATCGCGCTGGACCCGGGCCAGCCGCATGATGTCGTCCGGCCCCTTGGTGTAAGGAATGTCGGGATGCCGTCGCACTGTCCCCGTCGAGGAACAGGGCGCATCGAGCAGAACACCGTCAAAGCCTTCAGGCGCAACCAGGTCCTGGGCCCGCGTCAATTGCGTGGAGACATCAAGTCCGAGACGCGCGAGATTGCCGCGCAACCGCTCCAGCCGCGTCGCGGACTGGTCGCATGCCGTGACCCGCGCACCGGCCAGCGCCAGCTGGGCGGTCTTGCCGCCCGGAGCTGCGCAAAGATCGGCGATCTCCAGCCCTTCGAGCCGGGAAAACATCTGCGCCGGAAGGCTGGCAGCAGCGTCCTGAACCCACCAGGCGCCCGTATCGAATCCCGGAAGGCCGGAAACCGGTCCATCCGGCCGGGCAATCCGCACCGATCCAGTTGGCAACACCACGCCGCCAAGCTTTTCAGCCCAGCCGTCAGGGTCGTCCTTGACCGTGACATCAATGGCCGGCGGCTCCGACAGGATCGCAAGAATTGCCGCAGCCTCCGATTTGTAGGCATTGCGTAGCCGGCTTTCAAACCAGTCGGGGAAATCCGGCGTGACCGCCGCGATCTGCGGCAGAAGCTCGTCTTTCTCCCGCGCCATCCGGCGCAGAAGCGCATTGACCAGCCCGGCAAAGCGGCGATTGCGCGGATCGGAATCGGCCTGCGTGACCGCCAGATCCACCGCCGCGCGATCGGGAACATCAAGATAGAGGATCTGCGCAGCACCCACGCGGAGCACCTGTCGCAAGGCTTTCGCGCCCTCGGGCAACGGGTTGTCGACCAACCGGTCGATAAAGGCGTCGATGACCTGAAGATGCCTGAGCGCCGACAACAGGATGGCCCGCACCAGCAGCCGGTCCTGGTCGCCGAGCCCGGTAAAGGCCGGATTGCCACCCGCCGGATCAAGCAAGCCATCCAGCGAGGCGCGGCTCTCGGTCACCGCCGACAGCAGCCTTGCAGCCGCCTGGCGCGCCGCAAGACCCGGCTTCAGATCAGCCGGATCCCGCCTTGCATGTGATTTCTGAGGTCTCCTGCGCTGCCCGTCCGGCCGCGTGCCGGTCAAGACCAGGGCCCCTTGCGCGGCGGCGTTCCGTCACGGCCCCAGGGTCCCGATTGCGGCACCGATGTCCTGGCCGGACGTGCCGGGCGAGGCGATGGTGCTGCCATCTCGGCAGCCATGGCTTCCAGCGCGGCAATGCGGTTTTCGGTTGCCGGGTGGGTCGAGAACAGACTGTCCATGCGTTGACCATTCAGAGGATTGATAATGAACATGTGCGCCGTCGCCGGATTGCGTTCAGCGTCCTCATTGACCACACGACCGGCCCCCATGGCAATCTTTCTCAGCGCCGAAGCCAGCCAAAGCGGATTGCCGCAGATCTCGGCGCCCCGCCTGTCGGCGGAATATTCCCGCGTCCGGCTGATCATCATCTGCACCAGCATTGCCGCGAACGGCGCCACGATCATCGCCACCAGAATGCCGATGAAGCCGAACGGATTGTTGTTGTCGCGATTGCCGCCGAAAAACAGCGCGAAATTGCCCAGCATCGAAATCGCACCGGCCAGGGTCGCGGTAATGGTCATGATCAGCGTGTCGCGGTTCTGCACATGCGCCAGCTCGTGCGCCATCACGGCCGCCACTTCCTCGTCACTCAAGACCTCAAGCAGCCCGACGGACGCCGCAACGGCCGCGTTTTCGGGATTGCGGCCGGTGGCGAACGCATTGGGCTGCTGGTTGTGAATGACATAGACCTTCGGCATCGGCAGGCCGGCATTTTGCGCCAGATCAGCGACGATCCGGTAATACTCGGGCGCTGTTTTCGCATCCACTTCAACGGCGTTGTGCATACGCAGCACCATCTTGTCGGAATTCCAGTAGGAAAACAGGTTCATGGCCGCTGCGATCACCAGCGCGATCATCATGCCGCCGGTTCCGCCGATCATGTAGCCGACACCCATGAACAGGGCGGTCATCAGGGCAATCAGCATCGCTGTACGAACAAGGTTCATGTGCATCATCCTTTCCGGCGACCAGGCACCTGTTGCCTCGATTGGCGTGGAGGTTTGGAATTTGTCGCTTGTGACGCTAGATATGGGTTGTTTCAAGATAATCTTCAATGTGAAGACCAGGCTGGCAGACCCGACCCATGAGCAAAGACGCGACGTCCGAAAGCAAATCCTCCGAACTTGCCAAGGCACCCTCCGGCAACAAGCCCGAGCCGACGGCTGAAACCGCAGACGAGAATGTGCAGGCTGCGCGCCCTCCGCTCAGCCCTGCTGCAAAGCGGGCGCTGGCTGAAGCCGAGGCTCGTCGCAAGGCGCGCTATGCCGAGATCCAGGCTTCCGAACGCGAACTCGGCGGTCGCGGCGGCGCAGATCCGGCTCGTTTTGGAGACTGGGAAATCAACGGCCGCGCCATCGATTTCTGAGACGTCCCACTTGATGCGCCTGCTGATACGGAATATATTCCTATATCATGCGCACCGATTCGGCCGTTCCGACACTTTTGCCCGTCCTGTTGCTTGCATCGCTTGGCCTCCCGGCTTTCGCGGCCACCCCTGCAATGGCCGCCGACAAGCAATGGCGCAGCATCGCCGGGCCGGTCTCAGCCCAGATCATCCGGATCATTGACGGGGACACGCTCGAGGTCGACGCCCATCCCTGGCCAGGCCATGCGGTGCGCGTTTCGGTCCGCTTGCGTGGCATCGACACGCCGGAACGCCGCTCCCGTTGCGCGGCCCAGCGCGCCGCCGCGCAAATGGCCCGCGATGAGCTTGAACGGCTGCTATCGGGGTTTGAAACTGTCGAACTGGTCAACGTTGCAGGCGGAAAATATTACGGCCGCGTGCTCGCCGACATGAAGGCCGGAAGCCGCGACATAGCCGTAGCGATGCTCGAAAGCGGCCATGCCCGACCCTACAAGGGCGGAAAGCGCCACAAACCGAAATGCGCCGGCTAGGCTTCAGGCCCCTGTTTTCATCAGGCCAGACATCAAAAAGGCCACCCGCAAGGGGTGGCCTTCGTGAATTCCAGCGCCGGTTGGACGCCTGCCCGCTCACATCATGGATGGATCGGGACTTGCCAGTATTCCCGGCGCTTCAGAGGCTGCTCCGAAGTCCGGCAATCCGTATCGCACGAACCGGCTTTTGGGAATCACTCGACATCAGATCACCTCCTTTTCAATTGTTAACGACACAGACAATGTGGGGCAGGATTGCCTGCTTGCCAAGTCGTATGCGCGTTTATTTTTATCGGCACACCACCAGCCGGACACAGAGAAGCCCGCGCCGGAAGACACCGGGCGGGCTTTTCTTTGCGGACCTTGGCCCTACGCAGATGGCTGCGGCAGCACTCAGCCCTTCTTGTTCTGACGGTTGCTGATCAGATCATCGACCACGCTTGGATCGGCAAGTGTTGAGGTATCGCCCAGCGCGCTGAACTCGTCCTCGGCGATCTTGCGCAGAATCCGGCGCATGATCTTGCCCGAGCGGGTTTTTGGCAGGCCAGGCGAGAACTGGATCTTGTCGGGCGAGGCGATCGGGCCGATTTCGTTGCGCACATGTGCGACCAGCGCCTTGCGCAGCGCGTCATCGCCTTCCTGGCCTTCCATCAGCGTGATGTAGCAGTAGATGCCCTGACCCTTGACGTCATGCGGGTAACCGACGACAGCCGCCTCGGACACCGCGTCATGCGACACCAGCGCGCTTTCGACTTCAGCCGTGCCCATCCGGTGACCCGAGACGTTGATTACGTCATCCACCCGGCCGGTGATCCAGTAGTATCCATCCTCGTCACGGCGGCAGCCATCACCGGTGAAATACTTGCCCTTGTAGGTCGAGAAATAGGTCTGGATGAAGCGTTCATGGTCGCCATAGACCGTGCGCATCTGCCCGGGCCAGGAATCGGTGATGCACAGATTGCCTTCTGTCGTGCCTTCCAGCACATCGCCGTCGCCATCGACCAGCTGTGGCTGCACGCCAAAGAACGGCCGCGTCGCAGAACCGGGCTTCAGCCTGGTGGCCCCGGGCAAAGGCGTGATCAGGATGCCACCGGTTTCGGTCTGCCACCAGGTATCAACGATCGGGCAGTTTTTCTCGCCGACCACGTTGTAATACCATTCCCAGGCTTCCGGATTGATCGGTTCTCCCACAGACCCGAGCGTCCTGAGAGATTTGCGCGAGGATTTCTTGACGTGGTCGTCGCCCGCACCCATCAGCGCCCGGATCGCCGTCGGCGCGGTGTAGAAGATGTTGACCTTGTGCTTGTCGACCACATCCCAGAACCGGCTCGGCGAAGGATAGTTCGGCACACCCTCGAACATCAGCGTGGTCGCACCATTGGCCAGTGGTCCGTAGACAATATAGGAATGCCCGGTCACCCAGCCGACATCGGCGGTGCACCAGTAGATATCGCCCTCGTGATAATCGAACACATATTCATGCGTCATCGAGGCATAGACGAGGTAGCCGCCGGTGGTGTGCAGCACACCCTTGGGCTTGCCGGTCGAACCGGAGGTGTAAAGGATGAACAGCGGATCTTCCGCATTCATTTCCTCGGGCTTGCACTCCGGCTCAGCGGCAGCAATCGCTTCGTGGTACCAGATATCCCGCTCGGTGAACCATTCCACCTTGCCCGCAGTACGCTGAACCACCAGCACGTTCTTGACGCTCACACCACTCCGCTCGGCGATTTCAATTGCCAGGTCCGTGTTGTGCTTGAGCGGAACCTTCTTGCCGCCGCGCAGGCCCTCATCCGCGGTGATGACGAAGGTTGATTCGCAATCGGTGATTCGGCCCGCCAGCGCATCGGGCGAGAACCCGCCGAAAACGATCGAATGCACCGCGCCGATGCGGGTGCATGCCAGCATCGCGTAGGCGGCTTCCGGGATCATCGGCATGTAGATGGTGACGCGGTCACCCTTCTTGACCCCATTCGCCTTCATCACATTGGCAAGCCGGCAGACCTGCTCATACAGCTCACGGTAAGTGATCTTCTTGTCGTCATAGGGATTGTCGCCCTCCCAGATGATCGCCACCTGGTCGCCGCGCTTCTCAAGATGACGGTCAATGCAATTGTAGGAGACATTGGTCAGGCCGTCTTCAAACCACTTGATTGCCACATCGCCGGTAAAGCTGGTGTTTTTCACCTTTGTGTAGGGTTTGAACCAGTCGATTCGCTTGCCATGCTCGCCCCAGAATTTTTCCGGGTCCTTAATGCTCTCCTGGTACCAATTCTGATAGGTTTCATCATCGATCAACGCCCGCGCTTTGGCGTCATTCAGGACTTCGTAGGTTTTCTGCGACATTGGGCCTCCTCACTAAAAACATGCGCCTTTCCTCAATTCAGACGCAACGCGGCTTTCATAATGTCCATTATTGCAAGCGCATAGCATCGCCGCAATTAGACAATGGGCCGGTTCACGAAACCATGCTGCGACAATTGCAATTAACCGGGCTTGCGGTTATAAGAGCGCCGATTTCCCGGAAAATAGTGGTAACATCCACGGCCCGCGCCCCCGGAGCGGACGGACAGGAGAATTGTATTCATGGCACAGCAGCTTCTCATGCCGAAGGCAACCGCCGTTTGGCTCGTCGACAACACCGCATTGAGCTTCGATCAGATCGCCCAGTTCTGCAAACTTCACCCGCTTGAAGTCAAGGCAATCGCCGACGGCGAAGCTTCGCAGGGCATCAAGGGCCTCGACCCGATCGGCACGGGCCAGCTCTCCCGCGAGGATATCGTCGCTGCAGAAGCCAATCCAGAACTCAAGCTGAAGCTTTTGGAGCCGAAGGTTCGCGTTCCCGAAGCCAAGCGCAAGGGACCGCGCTACACGCCCGTCTCCAAGCGTCAGGATCGGCCCAACGCCATCCTCTGGCTGGTCCGCAACCACCCCGAACTCAAGGACGCCCAGGTTTCGCGCCTGGTCGGCACCACCAAGTCGACCATCGAACAGATCCGCGGCCGTACCCACTGGAACGCCGCCAACCTGACGCCGATGGACCCGGTCACGCTGGGCCTGTGCACGCAGATCGACCTCGACCTTGAAGTCGAGCGCGCTTCCAAGAACCGCGGCGCCCTGGCCGGCTCCGAACAGGACAGCGTTCTGGTTTCCGCCAGCGAGACCGAAACCGCCGTTCCGGTGGACGACGAGGGCGAAAAGGAAATCGATGCAGATGCAGTTTTTGCAAAACTGACCTCGATGAAGCGTACCGAGCCGGAAGAAGAAGACGAGGGCTGAGCCCACCTTTCCATATTGCATGCAAAAGGCCCGGCAATGCCGGGCCTTTCTGTATCCAGGGGACAATGCTGTCAGACCAGCAAGCCCTTTGCCTGCCTATTCCTTGACCGGAACCGTGTAGTTGAGCGGCAGGCGGCCGCCATCGGCATAGATCGTCTGGCCGGTGACATAGCTCGCATCGCCCGACAGCAGGAATGCCGTGACCGCAGCAATTTCCGAAGGGTCGCCGATACGTCCCAGCGGGGTGCGCGACAGGATCCGGTTCTTCGCTTCCGGATTGTCGGCCACAGCCGACAGCAGATCGGTCATGATCGAGCCCGGCCCGACGGCATTGACGCGGATGCCATGGGTTGCGAGCGACAGCGCCATCACCTTGGTCAGCTGGCTCACCCCACCCTTCGACACCGAATAGGGAACCTGGTTGGCGATCGCGAACGTGTCGTTGATCGAGGACATGTTGACGATCGAACCGGGCTCTTCACCCTTTGCGATCTGCTCCACCATGTGACGTGCCACGGCCTGCCCGCACAACAGGGTGCCCTTGAGGTTGACCCCCATGACGCGATCGAAATCGGCTTCTTCCAGATCGAGGAAATCAGCGGCGTGCACGATTCCGGCATTGTTGACCAGGGCATTGATCGAGCCAAAGGCGTCGATTGTCTTGGCCACCAGATTGTGAACATCAAGCCGCTCCGAAACATCGGTGACCGTAAACCGCACCTCGCCTTCGGTTGACACCGCTTCCACGGCATCATTGCCCGCCGCCTCGTCATTGTCGGCGATCATCACCTTGGCGCCCTCGGATGCCAGCCGGCGCACGATGGCCAGCCCGATGCCCTTGGCGCCGCCGGTGACAATCGCTGTTCGTCCATCCAGTCTCATGGTCATTTTCCTTTCTCAGAGCGCCGAGCCTCGTCAATCGGGCGGGCACAGCTGCTCCAATCCGTCTTTTTCACGCTGTGCTTCGGAAATCACATGATTTTCCGGTCAAGACCACAGCGAAACGGCGGGACATTGACGTGGACGGGTGGCGAGGTCAATCGCTCTTCTTGGCGATCCCGCGCTTTGTCAGAACCTCGGAAATCTCGTCAAGAACGCCCGGATCATCAATGGTTGCCGGCATGTTCCAAGCTTCACCATCAGCAATCTTCTTCATGGTTGCGCGCAGGATCTTGCCTGACCGGGTTTTCGGCAGCCGCTTGACCACCATCACCGTCTTGAAGGCGGCGACGGGCCCGATCTGCTCGCGCACCAGCTTGACCACTTCGGTCTCGATCTCGCCATCGCTGCGGCCATGATGATTGTTGATGACGATGAAACCGGCCGGAATCTGGCCTTTCATGGCGTCGGCAATGCCGATCACGGCGCATTCCACCACATCGGGATGCTCGGACACCACCTCTTCCATGCCGCCCGTCGACAACCGGTGCCCGGCCACATTGATGATGTCATCGGTCCGCGCCATGATGAACAGGTATCCGTCCTCATCGATGAAGCCTGCATCCGCGGTTTTGTAATAGCCGGGGAACTCGGCCAAATAGGCATCCTGGAAACGCTTCTCGGCGTTCCACAATGTTGGCAGACATCCGGGCGGCAGCGGCAGCTTGACCACGATGTTGCCCAGCGTGCCGGCGGACACCGGATGGCCGGCATCGTCAAGCACCTGCACGTCGTAGCCGGGCATCGCTACCGCGGGCGAGCCGTACTTGACCGGCAGCAGCCCCAGCCCCATCGGATTGCCGGCTATGGTCCAGCCGGTCTCGGTCTGCCACCAGTGATCGATCACCGGAACCTCGAGCACCTTTTCGGCCCAGTGAATGGTGTCCGGGTCGGCCCGCTCACCCGCCAGGAACAGCGCCCGGTAGCCGGAGAGGTCATATTGCCCGACAAGGCTGCCTTCCGGATCTTCCTTGCGAATGGCGCGAAACGCGGTCGGCGCGGTAAACAGCACCGCAACCTTGTGCTCGGAAATCACCCGCCAGAAGGTTCCCGCATCCGGCGTTCCCACCGGCTTGCCTTCAAACACGATGGTGGTGTTTCCGTGCAGCAGCGGCGCGTAGACGATATAGGAATGGCCGACCACCCAGCCGATATCGGACGCCGCCCAGAACGCTTCTCCCGGCTTGACGCCATAGATCGCATGCATCGACCAGTAGAGTGCGGCCATGTGGCCGCCATTGTCGCGCACCACGCCCTTGGGCTGGCCGGTGGTGCCCGAGGTGTAAAGAATATAGAGCGGATCCGTGGCCTTGACCGGCGTGCACGGGGTCTTGCGTCCGGCATTGACCTGAAGCAGCTCCGCATAGTCGAAGTCCCGGCCTTCGATCAGCTCGCAGCCTTGCTGATCCCGCTGCAGCACGATCGTCGCCTCCGGCTTGTGACGAGACTGTTCGATCGCCGCATCCAGCAAGGGCTTGTAGGCCACGATCCGGCCCGGTTCGATGCCGCAGGAAGCGCTGACAATCAGCTTGGCCTCACTGTCCTCGATCCGGGTGGCCAGCTCATGTGCGGCAAAACCGCCAAACACCACCGAATGGATGGCGCCGAGCCGGGCGCAGGCCAGCATTGCCACGATCGCTTCGGGCACCATCGGCATGTAGATGACGACCCGGTCTCCCTTGCCGATCCCCTTGTCCGCCATGGCGCCGGCAAAGGCCTCGACATCGGCCAGCATCTGCGAATAGGTGAGCGAGCGCTTGGCGCCGGTGATCGGGCTGTCATAGATCAGCGCCGCCTGGTCTCCCCGGCCGGCCACCACGTGGCGGTCGAGACAGTTGTGGCAGGTGTTGGTAATGCCCTCCGGGTACCAGCCGCCATAGACACCCTGATCCGGATCGAAAGCCCTTTCGGGCTTGGTGAACCAGTCGATCGCCTCCGCCTGCTCCATCCAGAACCCTTCGGGATTCTTCTGCCAGCTCGAATAGACCTCGGCATAGCTGCTTGTCATGACCTTCTCCTCCAAACCCTTTGGCGCAACACTCCCATGCCGCACCCTCCACCCGGTAAGCTGAATTCGCGGCACCCTAGGCCTCCCGGATCGCCGCGAAAACTAGACCTTGGGCTAGGTCCTCCCATCAAATCGATTAGCGCGCTCCGAATATTGCTGAGCCGACCCGGACTTCGGTTGCGCCGAAACCGATCGCCGTCTCGAAATCGTCCGACATGCCCATCGACAGCGTCTCGATATCGTTCTCGCGGGCAATCTTGCAGAGCAGCGCAAAATGCGGGCCGGGGTTCTCCTCCACCGGCGGAATGCACATCAACCCGCTGATCGTCAGCCCAAGCTCGGAGCGGCACAAGGCAATGAACGCAGCCGCTTCATCCGGCTCGATCCCGGCCTTTTGCGGCTCCGAGCCAGTGTTGACCTGGACATAAAGACGCGGGTGTTTGTCCTGTTTGGTGATTTCCTTGGAAATCTCCCTGGCAATCTTCTCGCGGTCGACGGTCTGGATCACGTCAAACAGCGCCACCGCATCGGCCGTCTTGTTGGATTGCAGCGGCCCGATCAGATGCAGCTCGATCCCCTCGGTGCCGGCCTTGAGCTCGGGCCATTTCGATTGCGCCTCCTGGACCCGGTTTTCGCCGAAGATCCGCTGCCCCGCTTCGATTACGGGGGTGATCTCCTCGGCGGGCTTGGTCTTCGAAACCGCCACCAGCCGCACCGCGCCATCCTTCCGGTTTGCTCCGGCTTCCGCAGCGGCAATGGCCGCCCTTACCTTCTCCAGGTTTTCCCGTGCACTCACGCTGTGCTCCATTCGCTTGCTTCGATCTCGGCCTCTGGTGTTACCCCAGCCCGCCGTCCTTGCCAATTGAGCCAGGAAGAGCTTTGGGTCCTGTTGTAACCTCCGGGAACAGGCCCACAGGCCCCATCTTGGCCTCCAAAGCCGCTCAATGGTTGACGCTTGCCGGGTTTCATGGTGAAGGTCGCGACAAAATCTGACAGGTTTCCGGTGATCTTTTATGGCAATTGAACGATACAATCCCAAACAGGCTGAAACCCGCTGGCAGCGCATGTGGGAAGAAGCGCGGATTTACGAGACGGACAATGACAGTCCGGACCCGAAATACTACGTGCTCGAGATGTTCCCCTATCCCTCCGGCCGGATTCACATGGGACATGTGCGCAATTACGCCATGGGCGATGTTGTCGCCCGCTACAAGCGCGCCAAGGGCTTCAATGTGCTCCATCCAATGGGCTGGGATGCATTCGGCATGCCAGCCGAAAATGCGGCGATCCAGAACAAGGTTCACCCGCGCGACTGGACCTATGCCAATATCGACGCCATGCGCAAGCAGCTCAAGTCGATGGGGCTGTCGCTCGACTGGAGCCGCGAATTCGCCACCTGTGATGTCGACTATTACAAGCAGCAGCAGGCGCTGTTTCTCGACTTCCTCAAGGCCGGCCTGATCTATCGCCGCAATTCCAAGGTCAACTGGGATCCCGTCGACATGACGGTGCTGGCCAACGAGCAGGTCATTGACGGCCGCGGTTGGCGCTCCGGCGCAATGGTTGAACAGCGCGAACTGACCCAGTGGTTCTTCCGCATCTCGGATTATGCCGAGGATCTGCTGGTTTCACTCGACGAGCTCGACCAGTGGCCGGAAAAGGTCCGGCTGATGCAGAAGAACTGGATCGGCAAATCCGAGGGCCTGTCGCTGCGCTGGGAGATCGAAGATCCCTCAGAAGCCGGCGGCGCGACCGATATCGAAGTCTACACCACACGGCCCGATACGCTTTATGGCGCTTCTTTCCTGGCGATTGCCGCGGATCATCCGCTGGCCAGGGAACTGGCCGCCAAGGACCCCGCAGTCGCCGCGTTCTGCGAGGAATGCCGCCGCGCCGGGACCTCGGTCGCAGCGCTGGAAACGGCCGAGAAAACGGGCATGAAGACCGCGATCAATGTGGTTCATCCGCTCGACCCGGACTGGACGGTCCCGGTCTATATCGCCAATTTCGTGCTGATGGATTACGGCACCGGCGCCATTTTCGGCTGCCCCTCCGGCGACCAGCGCGACCTCGATTTCGCCCGCAAATACAATCTGCCGGTCACCCCGGTGGTCATGCCGGCGGATGCGGACGCGACGAGCTTCGTCATCACCGACACGGCCTATGTCGGCGATGGCGTGATGATCAATTCGCATCATCTGGACGGCATGACCCCGGATGAGGCATTTGATGCGGTGGCTAACCAGCTCGAAGCCCGGACCCTGGGTGACGCGCCGCAAGCCGCCCGCAAGACCAATTTCCGCCTCCGCGACTGGGGCCTGTCGCGCCAGCGCTACTGGGGCGCACCAATACCCGTTATTCACTGCGATGAATGTGGCGCGGTTCCTGTGCCGGCTAAGGACTTGCCGGTCCAGCTGCCCGATGACGTGACGCTGGACAAGCCGGGCAATCCGCTTGATCACCATCCGACCTGGAAACATGTCGATTGCCCCAGCTGCGGCAAGGCCGCCCGGCGCGAAACCGACACGATGGACACATTTGTCGATTCGTCCTGGTATTTCGCCCGGTTCACCGCGCCGCGGCATGACACGCCCACCGATCCGGCCGTTGCCAGCGCCTGGTTGCCGGTTGATCAGTATATCGGCGGCATCGAGCATGCGATCCTGCATCTGCTCTACTCGCGCTTCTTCACCCGCGCCATGCAGAAGACCGGCCATGTCGATCTGAAAGAGCCGTTCCGCGGCCTGTTCACCCAAGGCATGGTTGTGCATGAAACCTACCGCACCGACAAGGGCGGCAAGGGTGAATGGGTTCCCCCGGCTGATGTGGAAATCACAGACACTGACGGGGTCCGGCACGCGAAACATGCCAAGACCGGTGAAGCGCTGGTCATCGGCTCCATCGAGAAAATGTCGAAATCGAAGAAGAATGTCGTTGATCCCGACGATATCATCGACAGCTATGGTGCTGATACTGCTAGGTTTTTCATGCTTTCCGATTCGCCTCCGGATCGCGATGTGATCTGGACCGAAGCCGGCGTTGAAGGCGCACACCGCTTTGTTCAGCGGGTCTGGCGCTTGCTGGGTGAAGCGGCTCCCGAACTCGAGGGTGTCACGGCAGCAACCGGCGCCACGGGCAGGGCGCTTGATGTTTCCCGCATTGCGCACAAAACCGTCAAGGCCGTCGGCGAGGACATCGAGAAACTCGCCTTCAACAAGGCCGTGGCCCGGCTTTACGAACTGGTCAACACGCTGGCCGGACCGCTGACGGATGTTGCCGCGGGCAAGGCCGATGCAGACCTCAAGGCGGCCTGCAAGCAGGCAGCAGGGATGCTGGTTCAGCTGATTGCACCGATGATGCCGCATCTGGCGGAAGAATGCTGGAAATTGCTTGGCAATGACGGCATGGTGGCAACCATCGCCTGGCCGGATTACGAGTCCAGCCTGGTCACGGATGAACAGGTGACGTTGCCAGTTCAGATCAACGGCAAGAAGCGCGGCGATTTGACAATTGACCGCAATGCAGATCAAGCTGCTGTCGAGAAGGCTGTGCTGGCACTGGATTTCGTACAAACCGCAACGGGCGGCAATCCGCCGCGCAAGCTCATCATCGTACCCCAGAGGATCGTCAATGTTGTCGTTTGAAGTTCTCGGATCGGGCAGCAGGGCGCGGATTGTGGCAGCCATGCTCGGCCTCGGACTGCTGGCCGGCTGCCAGGCGCAGCCGCTCTACGGCTCCATGCAGGGCCAGCAACAGTCAATCTCCGTTTCGGAGGCCGATAGCCGGGTTGAGCAGGTGGTGCGCAATGAACTGGTGCTCGGCTTTGGCGGCGAACAGCACAACACCGCTTACACGCTTGATCTGACGGTCACGGCAGCAACTGCTGGCCTGTTGCCCGGCGGGATCGACAACGAGTTTTCCGCCGCCCGCACCACCGTAACGGCGGCTTACGTGCTGAAATCGGCGAGCACCGGAGAAACCGTCAAATCGGGATCCCGCTTCGTCGACGCACAGGTGGATCTGCCCTCACAGAATTTCGCCCAGGAAAGAGCCAAGCTGGAAGCCGAAGACCGGGCCGCACGGCAGGTTGCAGGCCTGGTGCGCGCAGACATCGCCGCAGCCCTCGCACGCTGAACATACCGCATTCAATTGCGCTCACGTGAATGGTAGACTGCACGCAACGTTGCAGGAAGTTTCAGCGTCTCTCGCGCAACTGATTGTTTACGTTCCGTTTTATGGCTCAAATCGGTATCCACAGGCTGCATGGCACAACTCAAGAACCATGAATTTTCCGGGTTTGTCCGGCGCGAAGGCACTCCCTATCGGATCGTGCTCGTCTATGGACCCGACCGTGGGCTGGTCTCCGAACGCGCAGCCGAAGTCGCGGCCAAGACCGGTGTTGATCTCAAGGATGATTTTGCTGTTCTCAAGCTCGAATCTTCCGATCTGTCCGGTGATCCTGGACGATTGGCCGATGAATTCGGCGCCATAAGCCTGTTTGGCGGAGATCGCCTGGTCTGGGTAAAGAACGCCGGCAATGATCGTGGACTTGTCCAGTCTGTCACCGCTTTGACCGAGGCAGAAGCCGGATCTTCCCATCTTCTGATCGAGGCGGGTGATCTGAAAAAGGGCAGCGGCCTGCGCAAGGTGATTGAGAATGCCCGCACGGCGCTTGCCATTCCCTGCTATGCCGACGACGCCAGAGGTGTGCAGACACTCATCGATGAGGAGCTCGGCCACGCCAACCTGACCATTCAGGGTGACGCCCGCCAACGGCTGACGCAACTGCTTGGCGGCGATCGGCTGGCAAGCCGCAACGAATTGAAAAAATTGGCACTTTACTGCCATGGCAATGGAACCGTTACCGATGACGATGTCGTCGAAGCCATCGGAGACGTCGCGGCACTGTCGGTGGATGATGCCGTCGATGCGGTGTTTTCCGGTGATCCGGTACGGCTGGAAGCCGCACTGGAACGGATCCTGGCGTCAAAGACCTCGGTCTTTCTGGTGCTGCGTAGCTGTATCATGCAATTCGAGCAGCTCGACGCCATGCGCTCGCTGGTCGAAAATCATGGACGCCAGCCGGCCCAGGCCCTGACAGAGAGGGGACGCGGCATCCACTTCAAGCGAAAGCCGGTGGTCGAGCGCGCTTTGCGTCATTGGCGGCTGGAAGCGATAAACCGCGAAATGCGCCGCCTGTCGGAAGCTGTGCTGGATACACGCCGCAGACCACAGCTGGAGGCATCGATTGCCAGACAGGCACTTCTCAGAGCCTGCCTGCTTAGCCGTTAAGCCACCATCTGACTGGTTTGTTTAGCTATTTCTCGCCCAGAAGCCGGCAAAGCTCATCGAGCTGTTCCAGCGACTTATAGTCGATCCTGAGCTGGCCGCCTTGCCCCTTGTGGGCCAATTGCACCTTGAGCCCCAGCACGTCGGACAGGCTTCTCTCCAGCGCAACCGTATCGGCGTCCTTCTGGTCAGAGCGGTTCGACTTGGTTTCCAGCCCATCCGGTCTGCTGCCCTGGTCAGCATCTTTCTGAGCCAGTTTCTCGGCATCACGCACCGAAAGCCCCTCGTCGGCAATTTTCCGGGCCAGGCGAACAGGATCGGAAGTCGACACGATGGCTCGCGCATGACCGGCTGACAGCGCGCCTTCCGCAAGCATGGTTCGGACTTCGTCAGGCAGTTTCAGAAGACGCAGCGAATTGGCCACGTGACTGCGGCTCTTGCCGATCACTTCTCCAAGATCGTTCTGGGTGTAACCATACTGCGCGATCAGCTGCTCGTAGCCCTGCGCTTCTTCAAGCGCATTGAGATCAGCACGCTGAACGTTCTCAACGATCGCGATTTCGAGGGCCGTGCGGTCGTCGACATCGCGCACGATAACAGGGATCTCCACCAGGCCCGCCATCTGCGCGGCGCGCCAGCGGCGTTCACCGGCAATAATTTCGTACCGGTCTTCACCGGAACTGCGGACCATCACCGGCTGCACGATGCCATGCTGGCGGATCGAGTTCGACAGATCCTCGAGGTCAGTCGGATCGAACGTCCTACGGGGATTGCGCGGGTTGCGGCTCACATGTTCGATCGGAACGGTTCGATCCGCCGAAACACTCGGCTTCGACTGGGGTTGCACCGGTTGATCGATCTCGCCAATGAGAGCAGCCAAGCCTCGCCCGAGGCGTTTTCTTGATACATCGTCCGACATTGTCATACCCATCTTCGCCGCTCGCCCTTTCGGGTCAGGCCGCCTTACGATTGCGTTCGCGTTGAATAACCTCGGATGCCAGCTGCAGATAGGCCTGGCTGCCGGCGCATTTCAGATCATACAGGATCGCCGGCTTTCCGTAGGAAGGTGCCTCGGAAACCCTGACATTGCGCGGAATGAGAGTCCTGTAAACCTTGTCGCCCAGATGAGAGCGGACATCCTCGACCACCTGTAGCGCAAGATTGTTGCGCGCATCATACATCGTCATCACGATGCCCTGAATGTCGAGCGTCGGATTCAGCGAATCGCGCACCTGGCCAACCGTTTCCAACAGCTGGCTCAGACCCTCGAGCGCAAAGAACTCGCATTGCAGCGGCACAAGAATCGAATGCGCGGCGGCCATTGCGTTCATGGTCAGAAGGTTGAGCGACGGCGGACAGTCAATCAGCACATAGTCATAATGTTTGGCGTCATCGGCCTGCAGCGCCTTCTTGAGCTTGTAGACCCGGTCCGGCAAGCCGGAAATCTCCATCTCGACGCCGAGCAGATCCATCGTCGATGGAATGATGCTGAGATGCGGCACAGCCGTCTGCATCACGGTCTCTGACACCGTCGCGTTTTGCGTCAGCAGATCATAGGCCGACACGCCGCGATCCTTGCGGTCAATGCCCAGCCCGGTGCTGGCATTGCCCTGCGGGTCGATGTCAACGATCAACACTTCCTCGCCAATCGCCGCCAGGGCGGTTGCAAGGTTGATGGCGGTGGTGGTCTTGCCCACGCCGCCTTTCTGGTTGGCGATGGTGATGATCCGGTTCTTCGAATGGTGCATCGAAAAGGGTCCGCGGCTTAGTTTCGCTTGGAAAGATTGCTGATCTCCAGGATTGCCGATCCATCCTGCGCCAGACTTTGATGTTCTACCAGATCGAAACCCCAAAGGTCACGTGCTGATCGCACTTCTTCCCGGTAATCCAAGCCTTTGTGGAGCCAGATCTGAAGCGACGGGTTTTTTTCCAGAAACAGGGAGCTGTAATCCAGCAGATCCGGCAGGGACGCCAGCGCCCGGGCGGAAATCGCGTTCAGATTGTCCAGTTTTTCCGCGGCAGCCTCGATTCGCATCGGATGAACACTGGCTCGCGCGCCGGTTTCAAGTATGACCTGGCGCAGAAACGCCGCCTTCTTGTTGTTGCTTTCCACCAGATGCACCCAGCCCTGACCTGTTTCGGCAAGACAAATGCCGGTCACCAGGCCCGGAAAACCGGCGCCGCTGCCCATGTCCACCCATGTCAGCGGTGCTGGCTGCAGACGGAAAAGCTGCAGACTGTCAAGAACATGCCGTTCCCAAAGCTCCGGAAGCGTCTTCGGCGAAATCAGGTTGATCGAAGCCTGCCATTTGCGCACCAGATCGCTGTAAATCTGCAACTTGTCCCATGTTTCACGTGAAACAAACTTGTTGTCTGGGAAAAAACCGCTTGCACCAGTCACGTCAAACCACCGCTACGCTGTCATTGGAGTAGACAGTCGAGGACTTGCGCAGGTGCGCAAGCAGCAGGGCGATCGCGGCCGGAGTCATGCCTTCGATGCGCTCTGCATGCCCCACCGACGGCGGTCGAACTTTCTCAAGTTTCGATTTCAACTCATGGGACAGCCCGGCAAGCCTGGAATAATCGAAGTCCCCCGGAATCTTTCGGTTTTCCTCCCGCTGCCGCTGCTCGATCTCCTGTTTCTGGCGATCGAGATATACCGCGTAGACCGCATCTACCGCGGCGGCGTCCAGGACTTTCCGGCCATGACGACCGAGTTCCGGCCAGATCGCGAGAATACGATCCACATCAATATCGGGATAGGACAGCAACTGAAATGCTGACCGGCGGATACCATCCTTGTTCAGTTCCAGACCATGCTTCAGCGCTTCACTCGGTGTCAGGCTACGCACAGACAGATCGGCCAAACATTTCGTCAGCGAATCGAAATAGCTCTCAAACGCCGACCGGCGTTCTTTGGAAACACAACCCAGCGCAATAGCTTTCGGCGTCAGGCGCAGTTCCGCGTTATCCGCGCGGAGCGACAACCGATACTCCGCCCTGGACGTAAACATCCGGTACGGCTCGCTGATTCCCTTGGTGGTCAGATCATCTACCATGACCCCGATATAGGAATTGGTACGGCTGAAGACGCATGCATCCTTGCCCCGAACCATCAACGCCGCATTCAGCCCCGCAACAAGGCCCTGGGCCCCCGCTTCCTCATAACCTGTCGTGCCATTGATCTGACCGGCCAGGTAGAGGCCTCCGATACGGCGCGTTTCCAATGTCTGCCGCAATTCACGAGGATCAACGTGATCATATTCAATCGCGTAACCGGGTTGGATAATGCGGACATTCTCGAGACCTGGAATGGTGCGTAGAAACGCATCCTGAACGTCTTCCGGCAGCGATGTCGAAATTCCATTCGGATAGACAGTCGAATCATCCAGGCCCTCCGGTTCGAGGAAGATCTGGTGCCCGTCCCGTTCTCCGAAACGGACAATCTTGTCCTCGATGGAAGGGCAATAACGGGGACCGACACCTTCAATCTGACCGGAATACATCGCTGATTGGTGGATATTGTCCTGGATGATCTGGTGCGTACGTTCCGTGGTTCTGGTGATACCACAGCGGATCTGTCGAACCTTGATCTTGTCCGTCATGAACGAGAAGGGGATGGGCTCGGCATCAGCTTCTTGCCACTCGACCAGATCCCAATTGATGGTGTCGCCGTCAAGCCGCGCAGGAGTACCGGTTTTCAAACGTCCGAGCTGAAACCCGGCGCGCTCAAGCGTTGCGGACAGGCCCAATGATGGCTCTTCGTTCATCCGCCCGGCCGGGATCTTCCGGTCGCCAATATGAATGAGGCCCCGCAAAAAGGTGCCCGTGGTCAAGACAACTGCAGAGGTCTCTACCAGCCGACCATCTTTCAACAAGACACCGGTCAGTTGATCGCTTGCGAGCGTCAGATCATCTGCTTCGGCTTCAATGATATCCAGATTGGGGATTGCTTTGAGCAAGCTCTGGATGGCCTGCTTGTAAAGCTTGCGGTCCGCTTGGGTCCTTGGCCCCCACACAGCCGGACCCTTGCGGCGATTGAGCATGCGGAATTGAATGCCGGATTGATCAGCAGCCCGGCCCATCAATCCATCCATGGCGTCAATTTCGCGCACCAGATGGCCTTTGCCCAGGCCGCCAATTGCGGGATTGCAGGACATGGTGCCAATGGTCTCGAACTTGTGGGTCACAAGCGCAGTCCGCACGCCAAGTCGTGCAGAGGCTGCTGCGGCTTCACTGCCGGCATGTCCCCCACCGATTACAACCACATCATACTTCATCATTCATCTCCGCGAGACAGACTTCTTCGCCGTGCTTTGGGGCAAGTCAAGGCCATTGTTTCACGTGAAACGTCAGCCACGCCATTCTTCACTGTAAATTTGTCCTACCGGATGTTTCACGTGAATCACTCGACAATCTTCTTAGCAGATTGTTTCACGTGAATCATTTCCCGACACAGAACTCTGTGAAAATTACGCCCAGCAGATCTTCCACATCAACGCGTCCAGTGATCTTGCCGAGCGCAACCGCTGCGTTGCGCAGATATTCGGAACGTAGTTCGATCGGAAACGTGCTGCTGGAAATGGCAGTTTCCAGCTCTACGAGGCTTTCACGCAAGTATTGGACATGACGCGTCCGGGTCGGAAGGACATCCCCACTACCAGGTTGGAACTTCGATACATTTTGCCCGACCTTGTACAGGAGATGATCTAGTCCAGCGCCAGTTTTGCTGGAGACCAGCATTTCCCCATCCCTTATGTCAAAAGTAAGATCGTCCAGCAAATCCGATTTCGTCCAGACGATGAGCGATTCCGTGTCGATCAACGATGTTGCAAATCGGCCTTCGGCCAGCATCCGCGAATCACGAAGTTCCAGCACCAGGTCAGCATTCAAAGCCGCATCCTTGCTTCGGCGAATGCCTTCTTGCTCCACATCGTCATCAGAATCTCTCAATCCCGCCGTATCCTGCAGCAGAACAAGGTGCCCACCGATGTCCAGCCGCACTTCTACGATGTCTCTGGTGGTTCCGGGCACATCGGAGACAATCGCAACATCCCGCTGCGCCAATGCATTCAGCAGGGAAGATTTCCCCGCATTCGGCGCGCCGATAAGGGCAACTCGAAATCCATCGCGGACAATTTCGCCACTTCTTGCCAGCAACAGGTGGTCCGAGAGTTCAGACCGGAGCTTCTCCATGGCCGGCCAAATACGGTCTGTTACTGAACCCGGGATGTCCTCTTCATCAGAAAAGTCGAGCTCCGCTTCCACCATGGCCCGTGCGTGGGTGATACGCCGTGCCCAGTCCTCATAAATATCGCGAAGCCTGCCGTCTGTCTGTCCAAGAGCCTGGCGCCGCTGTGCCTCTGTCTCGGACCGTATCAGATCGGACAGGCCTTCGACAGCGGTCAGGTCCATGCGCCCGTTCTCAAACGCCCGCTTGGTATATTCGCCGGGTTCCGCCAGCCGATAGCCGGACAGTCGGGACAGACAGTCGATCACCGCGGACACCGATGCGCGGCCGCCATGAATCTGCAGCTCGGCAACATCCTCTCCGGTAAACGACTTTGGGCCAGGGAAGAACAGGACCAATCCATGATCAAGTTCCATTCCCTGTGCGTCGTGAAGCCGCGAAAGGACTGCCTGCCGTGGTGGAGGAACCGATCCTGAAACTGTTTCGAGTCCGAATCGAACACCCGGTCCAGATATCCGGATAACGGCTACACCCGCAGGTGGCGCGCCCGAGGAGAGGGCGAAAATGGTATCCCGCATATTTGTACCGGCTTCGAATCGAATCGGAGATTTGCGCGACTTGTCAGGTGTTCATGGAGTCGAAGAAGTCGCTGTTGGTCTTGGTCTGCTTGAGCTTGTCGATGAGGAATTCGATTGCATCCGTGGTTCCCATCGGGGCAAGAATGCGCCGCAGGACAAAGATTTTCTGCAGATCCTGCTTTGGCACCAGAAGGTCTTCCTTGCGGGTACCGGATTTGAGAATATCCATTGACGGGAAAATTCTCTTGTCTGCAACCTTGCGGTCAAGAACGATTTCCGAGTTGCCGGTGCCCTTGAATTCTTCAAAGATCACTTCATCCATGCGTGAGCCGGTATCAATCAGCGCCGTGGCTATGATGGTCAGCGAACCGCCTTCTTCGATGTTACGCGCGGCACCGAAGAAGCGCTTCGGCCGCTGCAAGGCATTGGCGTCAACACCACCGGTCAACACCTTGCCGGATGAAGGTACAACGGTGTTGTAGGCACGGCCCAGTCGCGTGATCGAATCTAACAGAATGACCACATCACGGCCATGCTCGACCAGCCGCTTGGCTTTCTCGATCACCATCTCGGCCACCTGGACGTGGCGCACAGCCGGCTCGTCGAAGGTCGAGGCCACTACCTCGCCCTTCACCGAGCGCTGCATGTCGGTAACTTCTTCTGGGCGTTCATCGATCAGCAGCACGATCAGGTAGCAATCGGGATGATTGGCTGTGATCGAATGGGCGATGTTCTGCAGCAGAACCGTCTTACCGGTCCGCGGCGGCGCCACGATCAGCCCGCGCTGGCCCTTGCCAATTGGTGCGACGAGATCGATCACCCGGGCGGAAATATCCTTGGTGGTCGGATTGTCGATTTCCATCTTGAACCGCTCGTCAGGATAGAGCGGCGTCAGATTGTCGAAATGCACCTTGTGCCGGATCTTTTCAGGATCCTCGAAATTGATCGTGTTGACCTTCAGCAATGCGAAGTAGCGTTCGCCTTCCTTCGGGCCACGGATCGGGCCTTCAACAGTATCACCGGTCTTCAGCGAGAAGCGGCGGATCTGCGATGGCGAGATATAGATATCATCCGGGCCAGGCAGGTAGTTCGCATTGGCCGACCGCATGAAGCCGAAACCGTCCTGCAAAACCTCGACCACACCTTCGCCGATGATTTCGACCTCTTGCTCAGCAAGCTGCTTGAGGATCGCAAACATCAGTTCCTGCTTGCGCATGACGCCAGCATTTTCAACTTCAACGGATTCGGCAAATGCCAGAAGATCGGTTGGAGTTTTGTTCTTGAGCTCTTGAAGCTTCATTTCCTGCATGGGAAATCCAAATTCTTTATTTGTAGATATGGGAAGCGGTGGGCATGTGCGATCCGGCTTTGAGAAGCCGGCCAGAGAGATACTGGCGCCCGCCATAGGAGACGTTCTCCGCTAGATAGCGATTCACGTGAAACGTCGCAAGCCCCGAAGACGCAGATTCTGGAGCTTGCGCGCCTTGATACGTACCCCTTGTGCCGGATCAGGCGAAGGGTTTGATGATCACCATGATCACTGCCAGGATCATCAGAACCGTCGGGATCTCGTTCGCCATCCGCCACTGCCGTGCCGTCATCGAGTTCCTGCCGGCGGCAAACTTGCGCGCGGAGCGGCTCAGGAAGACGTGAAACACGGTCAGGCCGATCACGGCCGCGATCTTGATCCAGAGCCAGACGCCGAGAAACGCGAACCCGCTCCAGGCCAGCCAGAGACCAACCACCCAGGACACCATCATCGCCGGGTTCATGATCACCTTGACCAGACGCTGCTCCATCACCACGAAGGTTGCGGCAGGCTCACCCGTTGCCTCGGCATCGGCGTGATAGACGAACAAGCGCGGCAGATAAAACAACCCGACCATCCAGGAGATCACCGCCACGATGTGCAGCACCTTGAGCCAGCCATAGAGCCAGTCCGGCTCGAACCACCAGGCAGCAACAGCCAGCACGACAACCACGGCAATGCTCGTATAGGCCTTGATCCCGGCCTTGCGGCCTTCCTGCCGACTGGTTGCGCGCTCCGTGGTCACGTGCGGCTCGCTCCCCGGACACGCTCGATCAGCCGCGTGACATTTTCCGGATCGGCCTGCGGCGTGATGCCGTGGCCGAGATTGAAGATCAGCGGCCCATTGCCGAGCGTTTCCAGCACTTCGTCGATGCCTTCATCGAGTGCTGTGCCGCCGGCCACCATCCGAAGCGGATCGAGATTTCCCTGCACTGCTCCCTGCGCCTGGATCTGACGCGCCAGCCCGGAAGGTACCGTCCAGTCAAGTCCAACGCAGTCAATGCCGGTCGCAGCCCGATAATTTTCCAGCAATGCACCCGCGCCCTTGGCAAACCCGATCACCGGAACGCCCGGCCGTTCCTTGCGAATCCGGTCGACCATGTGTTTTACCGGCGCAATCGAATACCGGGCAAAATCCCGTTCCGAGAGAACACCCGCCCAGGAATCAAAGATCTGCACCGCGTCAGCTCCAGCATCGATCTGGGCTATCAGGTAATCGGCCGAGAGATCCGCCAGCAGCGTCAACAGCGTCATGAATTCTTCAGGGTGCTGCATCGCAAACAGCCGGGCAGGCGCCTGGTCAGGCGTACCGCGGCCAGCGATCATGTAGGTCGCAACCGTCCAGGGAGCGCCACAGAAGCCCAGCAGCGTTGTCTCGGCCGGCAGCTCCGCCCGTAGCCGCCGCACCGTCTCATAGACCGGAGCGAGGTGCGTGTGCAGGTTTGACGCATCAAGTGCTGCAATCGCATCGGGAGAAATCGGATCCATCAGGGGTCCGGTGCCCTCGACAAAGCGCACATTCCGGTCAAGCGCATCAGGGATCACGAGAATATCTGAAAACAGGATCGCTGCATCAAAGCCAAATCGACGGATTGGCTGCAACGTCACTTCGACTGCCAGGTCCGGCGTGTAACAGAGATCAAGGAACCCCTTGGCGGTTTTTCGTGTGGCACGATATTCCGGCAGATATCTCCCTGCCTGCCGCATCAGCCATATCGGAGGAGGGAAGACGGTTTCACCGGCCAACACCTTCATCACCTTGCGATCACCGGTTTTCGTCATCCACCACTTCCTTAAATAAATCCTTATTGAAAAGGATTCTGATTCTATGACTCTGTGTTTTCCGGGGATTGGAATTTATCCACACGTCATCCACAGCTTGCTCATATAGCGGGGGATGACACGCAAGGCCAATCTGAATTGCCACCGGAAGAGGCTGGGCTTCAAATTGTCACACGATTCCAGCAATCTACTGGAACATGTAAAATCACCTCTCGAATTTCGCGCTCAGCTTTTCCCATTTCTTCCGGAAACAGTCCCGCATTCCTTCCCCAAAACAGCCATTGTGGAAAACCCGGTGGGTTATCCCTTGCAATCGTGAGGCCGGGCTCGCTACTTCAATCTTGTCCCGCCTTATCAACAGCCCCCGGAGAATCCTGTGGAGCAGACCAAAAACTATTTCCATCTGCATCTGATCTCCGATTCGACCGGTGAGACCCTGATGGCTGCGGGCCGGGCAGCTGCGGCCCAGTTCCAGGGCGCCCAGGCGCTTGAGCATGTCTATCCGCTGATCCGGACCCGCAAGCAGCTGTTTGCCGTGCTCGACGCCATCGATGGCGCGCCGGGCATAGTCCTCTACACCATCGTTGATACGGAACTTGCCTCCATCATCGAACTCAAATGCCGCGACATGGGCCTGCCCAGCGTGTCCGTGCTCGAGCCGGTCATCAACGTGTTCCAGTCCTATCTCGGCGCCCCTTCGCGCCGCCGTGTCGGCGCCCAGCACGCTATGGGCGAGGAATATTTCAAGCGCATCGACGCGCTCAATTTCACTCTCGATCATGATGACGGCCAATTGCCGCTGGATTTCGACGAAGCCGATCTGGTCATTCTCGGCATCAGCCGGACCTCGAAAACCCCGACCAGCATCTATCTGGCCAATCGCGGCATCAAGACCGCCAACATTCCGATTGTTCATGGCGCGCCGCTGCCGGACGGCTTGCTCAAGGCAAAGAAACCGCTTGTCGTCGGGCTTGTCGCCTCTGTCGAGCGCATATCCCAGGTCCGGCAGAACCGTGTGCTGGGATCGACCACCGGATATCAGGGCGAGCACTACACCGATCGGGCGCTGATCAATGAAGAGCTCAAATATGCCCGCTCGCTGTGTGAACGCAATGGGTGGCCGGTAATCGATGTCACAAGGCGCTCGATCGAGGAGACCGCCGCCGCCATTCTTGCCTTGCGTCCGAAGTGGCGTTAACCCCAACCTATCAGACCGCCTCGTATCAGGAGACGTCCATGACATCGCCCCTCGTGCTTGCATCGGCAAGCCCTTTCAGAAAAACCCTGCTCGAAAATGCCGGTCTGACCTTCGACGTCGAACCCGCGCAGATCGATGAACGCGCTGTGGAAGCGGCGCTCGGTGACCTCAACCCGGAAGATGTCGCCACCATTCTGGCCGAAGCCAAGGCGCAGGACGTCTCGGAGCGAAATCCCGGCGCGATCGTCATCGGCTCCGACCAGACATTGTCGCTAGACGGTGCCATCTATCACAAACCTGCCGATATGGATGAAGCCCGGCGCCGGCTTCTGGCACTCTCGGGCAAGACCCATGATCTCAACAGCGCCATTGTTCTGGCGAAAGACGGTGAAACCATCTGGCGGCACATGTCGGTTGCGCGGATGACCATGCGTGATCTCGATCCGGGCTTCATCGGCCGCCATCTCTCCAACGTCGGGGATGAGGCACTGTCTTCCGTCGGCGCCTACCAGTTTGAAGGCGAGGGCATTCAGCTGTTTGAGCGCATTGATGGTGATTACTTCGCCATCATCGGCCTGCCGATGCTCCCCTTGCTGGCCCAGCTTCGCGACCTGGGAGCCATTGATGGCTGAGCCGGATGCGCATCGCCGGCGCGCTTTCGTCATCGGGCATCCGATTGGCCATTCCCGTTCCCCGCTGATCCATGGCTACTGGCTCCAACAGGCGGGCCTGGAAGGCAGCTATGAACCGGTGGATGTCGCGCCGGATGATCTGCCTGCTTTCATCTCGAGCCTCAGGGACTGCTCATCGGGCTTTTGCGGCGGCAATGTCACCATCCCGCACAAGGAAGCTGTTCTCGAGCTGGTCGACAACGTCGACGAGACAGCCCGCCAGATCGGGGCCGCCAACACGCTCTGGCGCGAAAACGGCCAGGTGAAGGCGACCAACACCGATGCCTATGGCTTCACAGCCAATCTTGATGCCGGAGCACCGGGCTGGGAGAGCGGCAAGACCGCCGTGATCTTCGGTGCCGGCGGCGCCAGCCGGGCCATCATCCATGCCTTGCTGTCGCGCGGGTTTGAAACACTTCACATCGTCAACCGAACTGAAGCCCGGGCCCGCAGCTTGGCGCAGGCCTTTGGCCCGAAGCTATTTGCCCACGGCCTCGAAACGCTTCAGGAGCGTTTGCGCGGGGCTGATCTGTTCGTGAACACCACCTCTCTCGGCATGGGCGGGAGCGAGGTGCCGGACATCGATTTCACCCTCATGGCGAGCGATGCGCTGGTCACCGACATTGTCTATATTCCGCTGGAAACGCCAATCCTCGCCATGGCTCGGCGGCAGGGCTTGCGCACGGTTGACGGCCTGGGGATGTTGCTGCACCAGGCGGTACCGGGATTCGCCCGGTGGTTTGGTCTGACCCCACAGGTCACCCCAGAGCTCAGGCAGCTGATCATTGCCGATATGGAGGCGCATTCATGATCAAAATCGGTCTCACCGGCTCGATCGGAATGGGAAAATCGACCACATCGGACATGTTCAAGGCGCTTGGTATCCCCGTCATCAGCTCCGATGAGACAGTGCATCAGCTCTACAGCGGTGAAGCCGCGCCCCTGATCGAGGCCGCCTTTCCCGGAACCGCGCCCGAGGGTGTGGTCAACCGCGAGGCCTTGTCCCAGCACCTGATGGCAAAGCCAGAAGACTTCAAACGGCTCGAGGCGATCATCCATCCATTGGTGCGCGTACGCGAGCAAAAATTTCTCGATGAGGCGGCCGCCCGCGGCGAACCGATGGTTTTACTTGATATTCCACTGTTGTTCGAGACCGGCGCCACCGACCGTGTCGATGTCATCGTGGTGGTCAGCTGCGCAGCCGAAATCCAGCGGCAGCGGGTGATGGCGCGGCCAGGCATGACGGCGGAGAAATTCGAGGCAATCCTGTCACGACAGACACCCGATGCGGAAAAGCGTAAACGTGCTGACCATGTCATCGACACCGGGCAGGGGCTCGAGGCAGCCCGGGACCAGGTTGCCGGGATCGTTGCCGCATTGTCCAACACCGAAGCCAGGGGCGAATAAATGCGCGAAATTGTTTTCGATACCGAAACAACCGGGCTGGACAACCAGACCGACCGGATCATTGAAATCGGCTGCATCGAACTGGAAAACCAGTTTCCGACTGGCCGCAGCCTGCATCTGTTCATCAATCCCGATGGCCGCAAGGTCCATCCCGACGCGCTGGCCGTGCACGGCATCACCGATGCCTTTCTGGCCGACAAGCCGGTCTTTGCCGAAGTGGCGCAGGAAATCGTCGCGTTTTTCGATGGCGCGCACTATGTCGCGCACAATGCGTCCTTCGACATGGGCTTTCTCAACACCGAGTATCAAAGGGTCGGCATTCCGGTGGTCGCGCCCGATCGGGTAGTCGACACCTTGTCGCTGGCGCGCCGCCGCCACCCGATGGGACCCAACAGTCTGGATGCGCTGTGCCGCCGCTATGGCATCGACAACTCGCACCGGACCAAGCACGGCGCGCTGCTCGATGCCGAACTGCTGACCGATGTCTATATCGAGATGCTGGGAGGCCGCCAGGCAGCTCTCGGGCTGTCTTCAAACGAAGACACCACGGCGCGGCGGTCAGCGGACGAAGAGGTCGTCGCCATCGGCCAACGTCCGCGGCCATTGCCGCAGCGCGTGACCGAGGCCGAACTTCAGGCCCACGCAGCCTTGATCGATCGCATCGGAGACGAAGCGATATGGCGCAAGGTGCCGGGCGGCAACTGACCCAATCCCGCTTGCCTGTCCTCCAGACATGCAAAAGCCGCCCGTAGGCGGCAATCACATGACAACAGAATCGTGTCTACACTGGTCTCAGTTGACGTTGTTGGCAACCTGAGCCTTGGTGTTCTCTTCAGCCATGCGCTGCTGGAACATCTGCGCGAAATCGATCGGATCGATCAGCAGCGGCGGGAAGCCGCCATTGCGTGTTGCATCCGCAACGATCTGGCGGGCAAACGGGAACAGCATCCGCGGGCATTCAATGAACAAGAGCGGCAGCATGTGTTCCTGAGGGAAGTTGGCAACCCGGAAGACGCCGCCATAGGTCAGCTCGACATTGAAGACCACGGTTTCGCCGGACTTGGCCTGGGCGTTCATCGTCAGCACAACGTCGAATTCGGATTCGCTCAACGGGTTGGCGTTGACGTTGACGTTGATGTTGATTTCCGGAGCCTGCTCGCGCGGGCCGAGCGACTTGGGTGCACCCGGATTCTCGAACGAGAGATCCTTGATGTACTGAGCCAGAATGTTGAGTGTCGGTGCTGGTCCATTGCCCTGGCCTTCAGGTGCTGCTGCTGCTTCGCCTTTGCCGGTCTTATCTTTTGCCATCTGGCTCTTCCCTGTTTTTCATCCGCGAACGCGGTCATACGGTAAATTGTCCGGGTTTGGCTAGCATTTCAGCTTCTAGCTTACAACCCGTTTGAGCTACCACCGCCCCGCTTGCCGGGTCCCGACAGGCGCTCGTCCTCGTCCGACCATGGAGATGACGGGTCGGGGTTGCGTTGAAACTCGTCTTCGTCAAGGTCGACCACGCCGTCGCCGGACTGTCGCTGACCGGCAGCCGGACCAAACCCGCTGGACATGGTCTGAACGACGATCCTGTCCTTCACCGACCGCCACACCAGGTCGCGAATCGCCGGTACAAACAACAGGAAGCCGAGGCTGTCGGTGACGAATCCCGGCGTCAGCAGCAACACACCGGCGACCAGGATCATCACCCCGTGCACCAGTTCGCGGCCCGGAACCCGGTTTCCCCGGATCTCCGTGTTGATCCGGTTGAACAATCCCACGCCCTGCCATCTGAGCAGAAAACTGCCGATGATTGCGGTCAGCAAGACCATGCCGAGGGTCGCCCAGACCCCGATCTGGCCGCCAATGACGACAAATGCCGCGATTTCGGCCAGCGGCACGACGAGGAGCAGAAACGGGATCAGAGAGAAGCGCATGGAGAGGAATCCGAGGTCAGGTCCGGCCTGTTTGTACAGACAATGACAAATAGAATGATGCGACCCTTTGATTGATGGGCCCGAGGGGATTATATGCATCATAATTGATGATGTAACCGAAAGAAGGCGGGAATGGGTTCCTTTGATTTTGTGACGTTCTTCTTTTTCGTGGCGGCGGTGATCATATTCATCCAGCTCAGGTCCGTGCTTGGCAAGCGGACAGGCCATGAACAACGCCCGCCACTAGACCAGATGGCGCGTCGTGACGACGCTCAGGCGGCGGAAGGGATGGACGATCCGAAGGTGGTGACGTTGCCCCGGCGTGGCCGGGAAAACGCAGAGCCGGACACCTTTGCCGCCGTAGATGCCTATGCCGAACCGGGTTCGGAGCTGAACGAAGGCCTGCGTGAAGTGGTGACCGCAGACCCCTCGTTTTCGCCCAGGGAGTTCATCGGCGGCGCCACCTCGGCTTACGAGATGATCGTGACGGCCTATGCGGAAGGTGACCGCAAGACCCTCAAGGGCCTGTTGTCCCGCGAGGTCTACGAGGGCTTTGTCGCTGCCATCGACGAGCGCGAGGCGCGTGGCGAAACCGTCCGCTCGAATTTCGTCGGCATCGAGAAAGCTGCAATCATCCAGGCCGAAATGAAAGGTCCGGAAGCCAACATCACGCTGCGGATCATCAGCCAGCTGATTTCGGCCACCCTCGACAAGGATGGCGAAGTGGTTGAGGGCGATCTGGTCGAAGTTGCCGATGTCAATGATGTCTGGACCTTCGCCCGCGACACGCGGTCTCGCGATCCCAATTGGCGTCTGATCGCGACGGAAGCCGATCAGTAATGGGACTGTCGCTGCGGCGGGAAGATTTCTCGGCGCTTCCCGGTTGGGCGGATGACAGGCCGGCGGCCGCCTTTGCCGCCTTTCGCCGCTCGGCCGGTTTCGCGACAACCAGCAAGTCCTATCGTCCCGGATCACTTGGCCTGAGCCACGAAGATTTCGGGCCAGCCTATGCTGCAGCACTGGCGGAACCGGTCTCTGAATCCGGCTATCCATCCGACGCTCAGGCCCGAGCCTTCTTCGAGACATGGTTCAGGCCGGTGGCGATCGGCCCGGATGAAAGCGCGGGATTTGTAACCGGCTATTACGAGCCCGAGGTCGAGGTCAGCGAGCGCGCTGAATCCGGCTATCGATTTCCGTTTCTGCGCAAGCCGTCCAATCTGGTCAAGGTTCCGGATCCGGACAACCCGCCCGCCGGCATACCCGCCGGGTATGCCTTCATGCTCGATGATTCGACCTGCTGCCCCGACCGGGAGGCCATAGAAAGCGGCGCCTTTGAGGGTCGTGGTCTGGAAATCGCCTGGGCAAGATCCCGGGCCGACGTGTTCTTCGCTCATGTTCAGGGCTGTGCCCGGCTCCGCTTTCCCGACGGAAGGGTGGAGCGGATCACCTATGCGGCCAAGAGCGGCCATCCTTTTACCGGCATCGGCGGTTTGCTGGTCAAGCGCGGCGAAATTCCTGCCGAAGAGATTTCAATGGCCAGCATCCGGCAATGGCTGGCGGCCCATCCGGACCAGGGCGACGGCCTGATGTGGGAAAACCGCTCCTTCATCTTTTTTGAAAGCGCTGCGGTTGAAAACGATTATCTCGGTCCGGTTGCTGCTGCCAAGGTGCCGCTTGAGCCCGGCCGGTCGCTCGCCGTCGACAAGCGCATTCATACATTCGGCACGCCGATCTTTGTCAGTGCGCCCGGGCTTGAGGACTTCGATGAACCACGGCCCTTTGCCCGGCTGATGATTGCCCAGGACACCGGAACGGCCATTGTCGGGCCGGCGCGTGGTGACCTGTTTGCCGGATGCGGGTTCAAAGCCGGCGAAACGGCCGGTTCGATCAAGGCTGCGGCGAAATTTGTCATTCTGGCTCCGGCTGGTTCGGAAACAGCGCGGCGGGCCGGGCATGAGCGCTGACAAACCCAAACTCAGCCATGAGGACCGGATCATCTGGGCCCGCATCGCGCGCACGGTCGAGGCTTTCCCCGGAAAGGAGATCCCCGAGGACGACTGGTTTGCCGTCGAGACTCCGGCTAAGGACCAGCCACAACAGAAGCCGCCGAAGCCGGTCAGGCCGGTGTCATCTGTCCCCGGAGTGAAACCTGCTGTCAGGCAGCCGCCGCATCCGATCGAAAAACCCGTCATCCGCAAGCTGGCCCGTGGACGGCTGCCGATTGACGGACGTATCGATCTGCATGGCCTGACCCAGAGCGAAGCCCACAATCTGCTGTTCGGCTTTCTGGCCCGCGCCCATGAACGAGGGCTCCGGCATGTTCTTGTCATCACCGGCAAGGGCGCCTCGCGCGGCAGCGAAGGCGCGCTCAAGCGGGCCGTGCCAGTCTGGCTGTCGAAGCCAGAATTCCGATTTCTGATTTCCGGCTATGAGGATGCCGCCAGGGGGCATGGCGGCGAAGGTGCGCTTTACATTCGCCTGCGCCGGGAAAAGGCCAACCCGCGATGACCCCGTTCGGCGAGGCGATCCGGCGTTTGCGCGCCGAACGCGGTGTGACCCAGCGCCAGATGGCGGCTGCCATCGGAGTGTCGCCGGCCTATTTGTCGGCCCTGGAACATGGAAACCGCTCGGAGCCGAGCTGGGAATTCGTTCAGCGCGTGATCGGCTATTTCAACATCATCTGGGACGAGGCCGAGGAACTGCAGATGCTCGCGGGCCTGTCCCGGCCGAAAGTCACCATCGACACATCAGGCCTGGCGCCGAAAGCCACCGAGCTTGCCAACAAGCTGGCAGCCGCCATTGGCCAGCTTGACGTGGCGACGCTGGAGCTGATCGAGGCCTTGATTGATGCGGGGCGGGATGTGCGCGGAGCGGAAGGCGAACCAAGAACCAAAGGTCGGCACGGATCGGACGACCAAGTCTGACTATGGGCACTGGACCTCAAGCGATGTCGTCACTTCTCGATGATTTCGCGCAACTCGTCTTCATGCGCGTTGACCAGCCAGCCATAGTAGTTTTCGCTCGGCGGATTTGGTTTCAGGCCGCGCTTCTTGCGTCTGGCGTTGTCGGCGGCCAGAGCCTTGGCACGCCGCGTCGCATTGCCGACATTGTAAAGTGTTGCGGTAATGCCGGGATTTCCGGAGATGTCGAATCCGGCTAAATTCTTGTAGGCGTCGATGGAGTCGGCGATCGAGGCCGCCATGTAGGCCAGCGTTGAATCCGGCTCCATAATTGCCTTGTAGACGTCGGACGCGTCACCCGCATCGAGCTTTCTTAGCCGCGAGACCTTGTTGACCCGGTCCGTGTGTTTGAGCGCGGTCAGCGGGTTGAGCTGACCCAGTCCGAAGGTCTGGCCGGCATAGAAGGGCTGGAAGAACACGGCGCCAAAACGATCATTCGGATAGGACTTGCCGCCGACCTTCTTGCCGCGAAAAGTGTCTTCCCAGACTTCCTCGCGGCAGGTCCAGAGCTCTTCCGATCCCGCCTTCTCGTCACAGTCCTCGAATTCCGGGCGCTTGACGAAATCGACGACACTCTCTCCGTCATGCTCGAAGCGAAACCGGTTGCCGGCATAGGAGACCGCCTTGATGTAATAGGTCTGCAGCCGGTCATAGGCATCGACATTGTAGGTATGCTCGCCGACCAGCGCGCCGACAATATGGATTGGGTCGATCTTGTAGGCCTTGGAGACGGACTTGATCTTCCGCCGCAGCTTGGCGTCATCGGCGATCAGATCTCGAATTTTCTCGTACTTGGCGTCGAAAGTCGATTTGGTCGCCTGGGTTCGGCGTTTGGAGGCGCCGGGAATGGCCGGCTGCTCAGCGTTGCGATTGCCCTTGGCCACGATTTCGGCCGACTGGGCGACCGGCGCCCATGCAAGGCCCATGCTGAATGCGAAGGTCATCGCGATCACGGCATTGAGCTTGCTGCTGGGCACGATCAGTTTCCTCTTCGACACGCCACCGGTTCTCCGCCAGAACACGGTTCCGTTTCATATCCTGCTTGCCATGCGTTGCCTGCTATCGCGGCTCAGAGAATGAAACGCGACAGGTCTGTATTTTGCGCAAGGTCGCCAACGTGTTCCCGGACATAGTCTGAATCAATCGTGATTGTCGAGCCCGGCTGGTCTGGCGCAGTGAAAGAAATCTCGTCGAGAACCCGCTCCATGACGGTCTGCAGACGCCGCGCGCCGATGTTCTCGATGCTTGAATTGAGATGCACCGCAACCTCGGCGAGGGCGTCGATCGCGTCCTCGGTAAACTCGAGCGTCAGATCTTCCGTCGCCATCAAGGCCACATACTGCTTGATCAAACTGGCTTCGGTCTCGGTCAGGATACGGCGGAAGTCATCTTTTTCCAGCGCCCTGAGTTCGACCCGGATCGGCAACCGGCCCTGCAATTCCGGCAGAAGGTCGGACGGTTTGGACACGTGGAACGCGCCGGACGCGATAAACAAAATGTGATCGGTCTTCACCGGACCGTATTTGGTTGCAACCGTGGTGCCTTCGACCAGTGGCAGCAGGTCGCGCTGGACGCCTTCGCGCGAAACACCGGCACCGGTTCCGCCTTCCCGCGTTGCGATCTTGTCGATCTCGTCAATGAAGACAATGCCGTCATCCTGAGCCGATTGCAGCGCCTCCTGGTGGACCTGTTCCATGTCGAGCAGCTTGTCGGATTCATCATTGAGCAGTGAATCATGCGAGTCGCGCACCGTGGTCTTGATCTTGCGGGTGCGTCCGCCCATCGCCTTGCCGAACAGATCGCCCAGATTGAGGACGCCGACATTGCCGCCCTGCATGCCGGGCAGCTCGAACTGCGGCATGCCGGACGATGTGTCGGCCACCTCGATCTCGATTTCCTTGTCGTCGAGCAGGCCGTCGCGCAGCTTCTTGCGGAATGACTCCCTGGTCGCGGGCGACGCCGTGTTGCCGACCAGTGCATCGAGCACCCGCTCCTCGGCATTCAGCTTTGCCTTGGCTTCAACCTCGCCGCGCTTGCGTTCGCGCACCAGCGCGATGCCGACTTCCACCAGATCGCGGATGATCTGCTCGACATCGCGGCCGACATAGCCGACTTCGGTGAACTTGGTGGCTTCCACCTTGACGAAAGGCGCTCCGGCCAGCTTGGCCAGGCGGCGAGAGATCTCGGTCTTGCCGACGCCGGTCGGTCCGATCATCAGGATGTTTTTCGGCATCACCTCTTCGCGCAGCATCCCTTCGAGCTTCTGCCGGCGCCAGCGGTTCCTCAGCGCAATGGCAACGGCACGTTTGGCGTCGCTCTGGCCGATGATGAACCGGTCGAGTTCGGTGACGGTTTCACGGGGGGAGAAATTGCTCATGTCGGGATCATGCCTTTATCGGGGGAAGTCTGTTAAGCAGCGATGTGGGAAGCAGCGGCCGGATAATCAACCCGCGGATCCGCTGCCAGCCCGCGCCGAACAGGATGACGAGCGCGCCGATGCTGACCAGGATCAGCGCAAATGGCGGGATACCGGTCGTGTTGGCCGCACCGTTGATCAGGTAGTAAATGCCGATGGAGCCGAAATAGGCCAGTGTCGGTGCCAGCAGCGAGCGGCGGTCGATTGCCAGCGCCACCAGCACGAATGCGGCCATCATCAGTCCGAGAAGCAAACCTGCGCCTGCTACCGGTTCGATGCCGCCGGTAAGGCCCTCCTGGCCGGTGGCCAGGATGAAAAGCGGATGCACCAGCAGCGGCGCCGACACCACGTGCAGCCAGAAGGCGCAATCGGACCAGACTGTCTGGCGGTCGCGGTCGTGCAGGTCGAGAGCAACAGCCACCGCAAAAATTACCACACCGCAGATCAGCGGAATGACAAGCGCGGTGGACAGAACTTGTGCCAGCTGCTCGGCACCCGGCGCAGCGATCGCGCCGCTGACAATCCCGTCATAGGTGACCAGCACCGCCGCGAAAAAGGCCAGGCCGGTTGCAGCCACGGCTACGACCGCCGCCAGCACCGGGACCTTGAACCTCAGGAAATAGATCGCGGCTGCGGCTATCAGCCCGCCGGCCATTATCAGGCCGATCGGAACCGCATCATCTCTCAGCGCGAACAGCGAAATCGGGTTGATGCCGCCGGAAAGCCCGAAACGCGCGCTGATGAAATCCGAGAGTAGCGCAAAAACCGAAGCACTGAACACCAGGGCCAGCAGCGTGCTCGACAATCGCATCCGCTTTTGCCTTGTGACGATTTCGGCAACAGCCCAGCTTGCCGCCGCCAGCAGGCCCGCCAGAACCATGCTTTTGCTGGGAAGCACCGCCTGCAGCGCAAACAGCGCGCCGGAAAACAAAAGCACGATCCCCACCGTGACGAAAATGTCGTTGCCTCCGCCCACCAGGCGCATCTGGTCATCGACGGACGGCGGGGCGGCTTCGGTCTTCCGGACAGAAGGGGAGCTCTCCGGAGAGGCAAGCGCGACAAGCGCATCCCGCTGAGCGGCGTCGAGGATGCCTGCGGAGACCGCGCGATCAAGCGTCGCTTCGTCAATCATTCGGCCACCTTGCTTTCATCCGACGCGCCGTCGGGCGCAAATTTCATGATCAGGGTTTCACCCTGGCCCGATGATTCACGTGAAACAATCCATTTTCTGAAGCCGGCCTTCTCATAGGCGCGAATGGCCCGGAGATTGGTGACAGATGGATCGATCAGGATCGTTGCGTGGCCTTTGGCTCTGAGCCGCTCGGCAAAAAGCCGCACCACTGTCGAGCCCAGCCCGCGTGAAAGCTGCGTTGCCGCGCCGATGGAGATATCGACGCCGACACTGTCAGCCGGAACCTCGGTCATCCACGGGGCTTCACTCAGCCACGGTTCCTTGAGCTGATCGGCGATGGTCCAGACCTGGATATAGCCGGCGGGCGCGCCGTCGAACAGAAACAGAAATGGCCGGGTCGTGTCTCTGCCCTCGACCATGTCGCGGATGTAACCCAGCTCGGTGGCAGGCTCGCCCCACCACTCGCGCCAATGCGGGCTGTCGAGCCAGCTTTCAAGAAGCGGGTAATCATCCGGAGCGACCGGCCGGAAGCCGATCCGATCGGCGTCAATCGAGTTCAAGGGTTTCGATCACGATATTGGAATTGGTGTAGACACAGATGTCACCGGCAATTTCCATCGCCCGCCGGGCAACTTCTTCCGCCGACTTGTCGCTGTCCATCAGCGCGCGGGCAGCGGCAAAGGCATAATTGCCACCCGATCCGATCGCCATGGTGCCGTGCTCGGGTTCCAGCACGTCGCCATTGCCGGTGATCGCCAGCGTCACGGTCTTGTCCGCCACCAGCATCATCGCCTCGAGTTTTCTCAGGTACCGGTCGGTGCGCCAGTCCTTGGCCAGTTCCACCGCCGCCCGGGTCAGCTGTCCGGGATACTGCTCGAGCTTGGCTTCAAGCCGTTCCAGCAGCGTGAACGCGTCGGCTGTCGCGCCGGCGAATCCGGCAATCACGTCATTGTCCTTGCCGATCCGGCGCACCTTGCGTGCATTGCCTTTCATCACCGTCTGGCCAAGGCTGACCTGGCCGTCACCGGCCATGACCACTTGCGCGCCCTTGCGCACGGTGATGATGGTGGTTGCATGCATGTCGCCAAAGGGGTTGTGCTCGCCCATGGGGCATCCTTTCCTGCAAGCGGCGCTCGCGGCCGCGGGTCTGATGAGGTCAGCCCTATGTAAGTCTCTGCCGGGCGAATGCAAATCCGCCGCCAGCGCTCGACCCTCGCGCGTCGCGAACAAAGCCGTTCTGGATATTTCGATTGCGGACTGATATTGAGCGCTCGACTGTACCGTTCGGAGACGACAGATGGCCACCACCGAAACCGCGCGCACCGCTGCCGTTGCCCGCAAGACCAACGAAACCGATATATCCGTGTCCGTGTCTGTTGATGGCATCGGGGCCGGTGACATTTCGACCGGCGTTGGATTTTTCGATCACATGCTCGAGCAGCTGTCGCGCCACTCGCTGATCGACATGGACATCAAGGCCAAGGGCGATCTGCATATCGATGATCACCACACGGTCGAAGACACCGGCATCGCCATCGGCCAGGCGCTGGCCAAGGCGCTGGGAGACCGCAAGGGCATCAACCGGTACGCCTCGCTCGATCTGGCGATGGACGAAACCCTGACCCGCGCAGCCATAGATATTTCCGGCCGTCCGTTTCTGGTCTGGGATGTGAGCTTCAGCGCGCCCAAGATCGGCAGTTTCGACACCGAGCTGGTGCGCGAGTTCTTCCAGGCGCTGGCCCAGCATGGCGGCATCACCCTGCATGTCTCCAATATCTATGGCGCCAACAATCATCACATCGCCGAGACCTGCTTCAAGGCGGTGGCCCGCGTTCTGCGTGTCGCCTGTGAAGTTGATCCACGCCAGAAGGACCGCATCCCCTCGACCAAGGGATCGCTGGCCTGAGCCGTTTCGGGCCTGAAGGCTGACCGGAGACAACCGCAATGACCGCCTATCTTGTTCTGGCCAGCCCTGGTGCACAGATACCGGACGAGCGTTCGGTGGTGATCGCCGACCGCTTTGCACCGATCGCGTTTTTCGTGCCGGTCATCTGGCTTCTGTTCAACCGCCTCTGGCTCGAAGCGATTGCCGCAGCCCTTGTGATGGCGGGAGCCACCATGCTTTCGGGCAGTCTTGGCCAACCGGCGCTAGGTCTGGCCCTCAGTCTTGCCTTGTCCTTGATCACGGCGCTTGAGGGCAGGGGCTGGCGTGCGGCAGCACTTCAGCGCCGCGGCTGGCGGCTTGTCGATGTGATTGAAACCGATGACGCGGATCTGGCGTTTGACATTCACGCGCGCCAGGCCGCATCCAACTCTCAGGGCAACCCCCAGGGACCGGCGCGCTCAAACCTTGTGACCACTCGCCAGCCATTGAAGCCGGGACGCCAGCCCGGCAGTGACCATGGCTCCATCGGCCTTGTGCCGGTTGAAAGGAACTGAACCTGATGAAGGTTGTCATCGTTGATTACGGGTCGGGCAATCTCCGCTCGGCGCTCAAGGCATTCGAACGCGCCGCGCGCGAAGCCGGCGTATCGGCTACCATCACGCTGAGCGCCGATGCCGATCATGTTGCCAGTGCCGACCGCGTCGTGCTGCCGGGTGTCGGCGCCTATGCCGATTGCCGTGCCGGGCTCGATGCCATCGACGGCATGGATGCCGCCTTGCGCCACGCGGTCGAAGACAAGACGCGGCCGTTTCTGGGCATCTGCGTCGGCATGCAGCTGATGTCGACCCGCGGGCTTGAAAAGACGACGACAAGGGGCTTCGACTGGATCCCAGGCGATGTGGTCGAAATCAAGCCTTCGAATCCGGCTTTGAAAATCCCCCAGATCGGCTGGAACACGCTGGAGCTGAAGTCCGCGCATCCGCTGTTTGACGGTATCCCGACAGGGCCTGACGGTCTGCACGCCTATTTTGTTCACTCCTATCAATTGGCGGCTAACAATCCCGATGATGTGATCGCCATGACCGATTACGGCGGGCCGGTGACCGCTGCCGTGGCCCATGGCAACAAGGCCGGTACCCAGTTCCACCCGGAAAAGAGCCAGACGCTGGGTCTGTCGCTGATTGCCAATTTTCTCAAATGGAAGCCCTGACATGATCCTGTTTCCCGCAATCGATCTCAAGGACGGCCAGTGCGTGCGGCTCAAGCTGGGCGAGATGGACTCGGCCACCGTCTACAATGAAGATCCCGCAGCCCAGGCCCGCGCCTTCGAGCAGCAGGGGTTTGAATGGCTGCATGTGGTCGATCTCAACGGCGCCTTTGAAGGTCAGTCGGTCAATGGCGCCGCTGTCGAGGCGATTCTCAAGGCAACGAAGAATCCCGTCCAGCTCGGCGGCGGCATCCGCACGCTGGCCCATATCGAGGCCTGGCTTGAAAAGGGCCTGGCCCGCGTCATTCTCGGCACCATCGCGGTGCGCGATCCGGATCTCGTGCGCGAGGCCTGCAAGCTGTTTCCGGGCAAGGTCGCCGTCGGCATCGATGCCAAGGGCGGCAAGGTTGCCGTCGAGGGCTGGGCGGAGGCGTCGGAGCTGGGTGTGATCGAGCTGGCGCAGCGTTTTGAGGGTGCAGGCGTCGCAGCCATTATCTACACCGACATCGACCGTGACGGGGTACTGACCGGCATCAACTGGGAGTCGACCATAGAGCTGGCCGAAGCCGTCTCGATCCCGGTGATTGCGTCGGGCGGACTGGCCTCGATCGCCGACATCGTCCGCATGAAGATGCCCGATGCCGCAAGCCTGGAAGGCGCGATATCCGGCCGCGCGCTCTATGACGGCCGTATCGACCCGGCGGAAGCGCTGGGAGTTCTCAATGGCACCCTTGCCGTTGAAGCCGCAAAATTCGAAGAGGCGGATCGCTCATGACGCTGAAATCCCGTGTTATTCCGTGCCTTGATGTGAAGGACTGCCCGCACGCGCCGCAGCGGCTTTGCCGCGAGGACGTGCTAACTGGAAAGGCGGCCGTCCGATGACCCTGAAATCCCGTGTCATCCCCTGTCTCGACGTCAAGGACGGCCGCGTCGTCAAGGGTGTCAATTTTGTCGATCTGATCGATGCGGGCGATCCGGTTGAAGCCGCCCAGGCCTATGATGCGGCTGGTGCCGACGAGCTCTGCTTCCTCGACATCACAGCCTCCTCCGACAATCGCGAGACCATTTTCGATGTCGTCGCGCAAACCGCCGAACATTGCTTCATGCCATTGACTGTCGGGGGCGGTGTCCGCACGGTTGCCGATATCCGCAAGCTGTTGCTCTCGGGCGCCGACAAGGTCTCGATCAACTCGGCCGCGGTCAGGAACCCGGATTTCGTGGCCGAGGCCGCCGACAAGTTCGGCAACCAGTGCATCGTCGTCTCGATTGATTCCAAGAAGGTCTCAGCCCCCGGTGAAGCTGACCGCTGGGAGATCTTCACCCATGGCGGGCGCGAACCGACCGGGATCGATGCGGTGGAATTTGCCGTCCAGATGGTCGAGCGCGGGGCCGGCGAATTGCTGCTCACCTCGATGGACAAGGACGGCACCAAATCCGGCTATGATATTGGACTGACCCGTACCATCGCCGATGCCGTGCGGGTGCCGGTGATTGCATCGGGCGGTGTCGGCAGCCTTGATCACCTCGTCGAGGGCATTCGCGATGGCCACGCCACAGCCGTGCTGGCAGCCTCGATTTTCCATTTTGGAACCTATACCATCAGTGAAGCCAAACACTTCATGGCCGATGCCGGACTCGACATGCGCCTGAACTGATCAGGCACACTCGGGTAAAAGCCTCAGGAGACACGTCCCAGATGACCAGCTTCACTCTCACTGATCTTGAACGGATAGTCTCCGAAAGGTCTCAGGCTGATCCCGGCACGTCCTGGACGGCAAAGCTTGTTGCCGCCGGAATGCCCAAGGCTGCCAAGAAGCTTGGCGAGGAGGCAGTGGAAACCGTGATTGCCGCCACCTCGCAGACCCGCGGCGAACTGGTCGGCGAAACCGCGGATCTTCTGTATCACCTCATGGTCGTCCTAAAGATTGCAGATATACCTCTGGATGAGGTGATGGGTGAACTTGAAGGCCGGACCGCACAATCGGGCCTCACCGAAAAGGCGAGCCGTACGGCGGAGTGAGCATGGACCAGACCAACATCCAACCGCCCGCACTTGATCATTTCAAGGGTGACGAGTTCTCGCCTTACCGGTTCTTCACAGCCGACAAATGGGCTGAATTTCGCGCCGACACGCCGCTGACCCTGACCGAGGACGAGGTCCACCGGCTCCGGTCGCTCAACGATCCGGTCAATCTCGACGAGGTCCGGCGGATCTATCTGTCGCTGTCGCGGCTGCTTTCGGCGCATGTGGAATCTTCGCAGCTGCTGTTCGAGCAGCGCAAGCGCTTCCTCAATCTTTCCGGTGTCGCCAAGACCCCCTTCATCATCGGCATCGCCGGCTCGGTGGCGGTCGGCAAATCCACCACCGCCCGTGTTCTGGCAGAGCTTCTGAAGCGCTGGCCGTCGAGCCCGAAGGTGGATCTGGTGACCACCGACGGTTTTCTCTATCCCAACGAGGTGCTCCGCCGGGAAGACCTTATGGACCGGAAGGGCTTTCCCGAGAGCTATGATGTCGGCGCGGTTCTGCGCTTTCTCTCCGGCATCAAGGCCGGTCAGCCCAATGTCAAGGCGCCGTGCTATTCGCACATGACCTACGATGTGCTGCCCGGCAGCTTCACCACCATCGACCGGCCCGACATCCTGATTTTCGAAGGCATCAACGTGCTGCAGGTGCGCGACCTGCCCGAAGACGGCAAGATCGTGCCTTTCGTCTCGGATTTCTTTGATTTCTCGATCTATATCGATGCCGAGGAAGGTGACATTCACAAATGGTATGTCGACCGCTTCATGAATTTGCGGCAGACCGCGTTCCAGAACCCCGAATCCTTCTTCCACCGCTATGCCGCGATCAAGGAAGAGGCCGCCCGCGCCATAGCTGAAAGTCTCTGGGAAAACATCAACCTCAAAAACCTGCGCCAGAACATCCTGCCGACCCGGCCGCGCGCCGACCTGATCCTGCGCAAGGCCGAAAACCATCTGATCGAACAGGTGGCTCTGCGCAAACTCTGAGCCGCATCGCCATCAACGCCTCCAGCCAGAAGGCGGTCGGCTCAGGCCGTCACCCGCCGCATGGTCAGGTTGATGCGGCCGCCATCCTTGAGCAGCGTCGATGTGGTCGGATAGATCTTGTCGACGCCATGAAACGCCAGTCGGCCTTCGCCCCCGAGAACAACGATGTCACCGCTTTCGAGCCGGAACGATTTCGTGGGTTGACCGCGTTCGGTGCCGCCGATCCGGAACCGGCAGGCATCGCCCAGCGAGACGGAGAGAACCGGCGCGGACAGATCACTCTCGTCACGGTCCTGGTGCATCCCCATCCGGGCGCTGCTGTCGTAGAAATTGACCAGGCAGGCCTGCGGTGGAGCCGGATGGCCCGAAAATTCGTCCCATAGCTTGAGCAAGCGATCTGGAATGGGCGGCCAGGGTTCGCCGGTTACCGGATGGTGATCCTGGTAGCGGTAGCCTTTCTTGTCGGTAAGCCAGCCAAGCTCTCCGCAATTGGTCATCCGCACGCTCAGCGGCTTGCCGCTGCGCGGCATTTCCGGCCGGTAGAGGGGTGCCTGCCGCACCACTTCGCGAATGTCATCGAGCAGCGCTTGCTGCGCGTCGCGGTCAAGATGACCTGGAATGTGGCGTACGCCTTTGGGCAGAACGAACATTTCCCGCCTTTTCTCACGGTTGTCAGACAGTCCGCACCGGCCTTGGCGCCGGCGCCTGAAACCGCGAGATAGAGCACCCTGATGTCAATTCTGTGGTCTCTGGGTGCTCTATCTCTGTTCGCCTTGTCAGGCTGTTTCGATATCGGGAATGCGCAGCACCTGGCCCGGATAGATCTTGTCGGGATCCGACAGCATCGGCTTGTTGGCTTCGAAGATCACCGTGTATTTCGATCCCTTGCCCTTGCCATAGGCGGCCTCGGCAACCTTCCAGAGGTTGTCGCCCTTTTCGACCGTGTGGAAGCGGGGCTCCTTGGCCGGTGTCGACGCCTTGACCAGCTCGGTCATGTCGGTGGAGCCAAGTGAAAGGCCGGAGTCCGGAATGACCACCTTGAGTTCGGAAGCCTCGACCTTGGAAATGCCCAGCGTATTGCCCACGGCCACGATCGCCTTTTCGAAGATCGACTGGTCTTCGACCACACCGGAGAGAACGATCTTGTCGCCGTCGACCTTCACATCGACCTTGTCGGTGCCAAGCCCGTGCGAATCCAGCTCTTTCTTCACCGCATCGGCTTCCGGCGCCTCGTCGTCGCCGCCAATGCCGAGCTTCTTGCCGGCTGATTTGATGAAATCGAAAATGCCCATAAACCGTGTCTCCCTGAGTGAATATCGCGATGACTTAAGCATGGCCGAATACGGTCTGCCAACCAAAAGCTTGTGCCAATCTACTCGTCGCGCACCTTGCCGCGGGCTTTCTTGATCTGGCCGCGGCCGGTTTTCGCCGCCAGCCGCCGCTCGACCGAGCCTCTGGTCGGCCTTGTCTTGCGCCTTGGCGGCGGCGGTGGCTCCGAGGCCTGGTTGATCAGCTCCACCAGCCGCTCGCGTGCGTCGGCCCGGTTGCGTTCCTGGGTCCGGAACCGGTTGGCTTCGATGATGATGACGCCATCCTTCGACACCCGGCTGCCGCCAAGCTTGATTGCGTTCTTCTTGACCCGTTCGGGCAGCGAAGGCGAATTGCGGATGTCAAAGCGCAACTGTACCGCAGTCGCCACCTTGTTGACGTTCTGCCCGCCAGGGCCGGAGGCGCGAATGAAACTCTCGCTCAGCTCCCAGCCGGCGATGACGATGTCCCGCGCTGCATGGAGAGGATCAGTGCTCATGGCGCTGTCTTCCAGAACAGAACCTCATCCTCGCCCTTGCGGCTGATCGCGGGAACCCGCGCGCCTTCGGCCGGGTGGCCGACCACCAGCAGCACGAACGGTTTCTCATTGTCCGGCCGGCCGCAGATCTGGTTGAGAAAGCCCATTGGAGAAGGTGTGTGCGTCAGCGTTGCCAGTCCCGCCGAATGCAAGCTGGCAATCAGCAGGCCGATGGCGATTGAGACCGATTCGGGCACATAGTAATGCTTGACCTTGCGGCCTTCGTCATCCGTGCCCCAGCGCTGGCCGAAGATCACGATCAGCCAGGGCGCGGTTTCCAGGAACGGCTTGTCGGCGTCGGTGCCGAGATGCGCCAGCGCGCCCAGCCATTCCTCGCCCGCCTTGCCGTCGTAAAACGCCCGCTCTTCCGCTTCCGCAGCCAGCCTGATGGCGCGCTTGGTCTCGGGATCGCTGATGGCGACGAAACTCCACGGCTGCTGGTTGGCGCCCGATGGCGCTGTCGCCGCAGCCCGGACCGCCAGCCGGATGATATCCGGATCCACGGGATCGGCGGAGAAATCCCGCACCGTGCGACGCGCCTGCATCAGCTCGAAGAATTTTTGCGCCTCGTCCAGCATCTCCGCGTCCGGCTTCCGGGCGAGCGAAAGCGCAACAGTTTCGGCCATGGCGTGTGCTCCTTCCGGGGTTCGAACCGGCCGAAAATGCGCGACAGGCCCCGCTGGGTCAACGGGGCCTGTCAAAGATTGCAGCAATGATCGCTGAGCTTATTCGGCGGCAGCCTTGAAGCCGGGCGCCGCATCAAGCACCGAGCCATCGACATGGGCCTCGAACTTGGCGAAGTTCTCGATGAACATGCCGACCAGCCGGTTGGCGGCGGCATCATAGGCGTCCTTGTCAGCCCAGGTCGAACGCGGATCGAGGATCGCGCTGTCGACGCCTTCGACCGTAACCGGCACGGCAAATCCGAAATTCGGGTCGGTGCGGAAATCGGCAGTGTCGAGCGAACCGTCGAGCGCACCGCTGAGCAGTGCCCGCGTTGCCTTGATCGGCATGCGCTGGCCTTCGCCATAGGCGCCACCGGTCCAGCCGGTGTTGACCAGCCAGCAATTGACCTTGTGATCATTGATCAGCTGGCGCAGCAGATCGCCGTATTCCGACGGATGCCGCGGCATGAATGGTGCGCCAAAGCAGGTCGAGAATGTCGCTTCCGGTTCGGTCACACCCTTCTCCGTACCGGCCACCTTCGCGGTGTAGCCCGACAGGAAGTGGTACATTGCCTGTTCCGGCGTCAGCTTGGCGATCGGAGGCATCACGCCAAAAGCATCAGCGGTCAGCATGATGATGTTGTGCGGGTGGCCCGAGCGGCCGGTCTCGCTGGCATTCGGGATGAAGTGCAGCGGATAGGCGCAACGGGTGTTTTCGGTCAGCGACCCGTCGTCGAAATCCGGGATCCGGTTCTCGTTCAGAACCACGTTTTCCAGCACCGTGCCGAAGCGTTCGGTGGTGCCGAAGATTTCCGGTTCCGCCTCGCGCGACAGCCGGATGGTCTTGGCATAGCAGCCACCTTCGAAGTTGAACACGCCGTCCTCGCCCCAGCCATGCTCGTCATCGCCGATCAGGGTGCGCTTCGGGTCTGCCGACAGCGTGGTCTTGCCGGTTCCCGAAAGACCAAAGAACACCGCCGTGTCGCCGTCGGGGCCGACATTGGCCGAGCAATGCATCGGCATCACGCCTTTGGCCGGCAGCAGGTAGTTGAGTGCCGTGAACACCGACTTCTTCATTTCACCGGCATAGGAGGTACCGCCGATCAGCACCAGCCCGCGCACCAGATCGACTGCGATCACCGTATCCGTGCGGCAGCCATGGCGCGCTGGATCAGCGCGGAACGACGGCAGGTTGATGATGGTCAGCGCCGGCATGAAATCCGCAAGCGCCGCACGCTCCGGCCGGATCAGCAGGTTGCGGATGAACAGGGCATGCCAGGCATATTCGGTGACAACACGCGAGTTGAGCGCGTTTTCCGCGTCCGCGCCGCCGACGAGATCCTGCACGAACAGGTCACGGTCCTTGGAATGTGCCATCATGTCGGCATGCAGCGTGTCGAAGGCCTCCGGCGTCATCGGCTTGTTGTTGTCCCACCAGATCTGGTCTTCGGTGATGTCGTCGCGGACAACGAACTTGTCCTTGGCCGAGCGGCCGGTGTGCTGGCCTGTCAGGGCCCGGAGCGCGCCATGGGCCGTTAGCGTTGCTTCGCCGCGGGCGACGGCCAGTTCGATCAGCTCTGCCTCGCCGGTATTATATCGCACCGTACCGGTGGTGTTGAGGCCGCACAGGCCAATTCCAGCGGATGGATTACGCACTCCCAAATCCTTACTCATGTCGGATTCCTTTTCGTACTAGCGCGGGACAGGTTCAAATTTCGCCGGACCATAGGGACCGAAATTTTAAAAAACAACATGCAGGGAGATAAATAGTAAATGAAATCAGTGTATTAATCGATTTAAAAAAATCCGCACATATTTAAATCGGTTCAATTGGCATGGCCCGCTTACGCAGTTGGGGAAGAGGGAATGACTCGAGATGGGAACTGTGCCACATTTTGTTCTCACTTTATCCCCAAGGACGTGGCCACGGGATCCGGAAATGGCGTTGCAAACGGCATATCCGGACAAGCGGGGGCACTTCCTGGAGATGTGCAAGACGATGATGGAGACAACAGACATGCAGACAATCGCGCTCGTCGACGACGACCGCAACATCCTTACCTCTGTTTCGATTGCACTCGAAGCAGAAGGGTATCGTGTTGAAACCTACACCGATGGCGCCTCCGCACTGGATGGATTGCAGGCGCGTCCGCCGCAGCTTGCAATCTTCGACATCAAGATGCCGCGCATGGACGGGATGGAGCTTTTGCGCCGTCTGCGCCAGAAGTCTGACATCCCGGTCATCTTTCTCACCTCCAAGGATGAGGAGATCGATGAGCTCTTCGGCCTCAAGATGGGTGCCGACGATTTCATCACCAAGCCGTTTTCGCAGCGGCTTCTGGTCGAGCGGGTCAAGGCCGTGTTGCGCCGGGCCGCCAACCGCGAGGCCGCCGCGGCGGCAACCCCGGGACGTGCGGATGTGGCACCAACCAAGTCGCTCGAGCGCGGCCATCTGGTGATGGACCAGGAGCGCCATACCTGCACCTGGAAGAATGAGCCCGTTACCCTGACGGTCACCGAATTCCTGATCCTGCAGTCGCTCGCCCAGCGTCCCGGCGTGGTCAAGAGCCGCGATGCGCTGATGGATGCGGCCTATGACGAGCAGGTCTATGTTGACGACCGCACCATTGACAGCCACATCAAGCGTCTGCGCAAGAAGTTCAAGATGGTCGATGATGATTTCGACATGATCGAAACACTTTACGGCGTGGGTTACCGGTTCAAGGAAGCGGCATGACAACCGCTTTGAGCGTCACGGGCTGCGGGATTTGGCGATAAACGCACATGGCCATTGAAACCGAGGACAATGCGGATGGAAAGGACACCGGCCCTTCGGATATCCGGACCCTGACCAGCTGGGCTCACCCGCTCAAGCTGCTCCGCCGGCTGTTCGGGCACCTGATCTTTTCAAGTCTGACCCGCCGCATCCTGTTTCTCAATCTGGCCGCACTGATCGTTCTGGTCTCGGGTATTCTCTACCTCAACCAGTTTCGCGAGGGCCTGATCGACGCCCGGGTCGAAAGTCTCTTGACCCAGGGCGAGATCATTGCCGGTGCCGTTGCGGCTTCGGCGTCGGTCGACACAAACTCCATCACCATCGATCCGGAAAAATTGCTGGAGCTGCAGGCGGGACAAAGCATTTCGCCGACCAATTCGAACGAGAACCTGGATTTTCCCATCAATCCGGAACGTGTCGCGCCGGTGCTGCGCCGGTTGATCTCACCGACTCGGACCCGGGCCCGGATCTATGATGACGACGCCAGCCTGATACTGGATTCGCGCTATCTCTATTCCAGCGGACAAGTGCTGCGCTACGACCTGCCGCCGGCTGAAGCGGTCTCGCCCGGCTGGACCGAAATGGTCACCACCTGGTTCAACCGCTTCTTCCAGCGCCGCGATCTGCCGTTTTACCGTGAGCCGCCGGGTGCCGATGGTTCGATCTATCCCGAGGTGATGAACGCCCTGACCGGCGGCCGCGGCGCCGTTGTGCGGGTGACCGACAAGGGCGAGCTGATCGTCTCGGTTGCCGTCCCGGTGCAGCGCTTCCGGGCGGTGCTGGGCGTATTGCTGCTGTCGACCCAGGCCGGTGATATCGACAAGATCGTCCATGCCGAACGGATGGCCATCTTCCGGGTGTTCGGCGTGGCTGCCATGGTCAACATCGTCCTGTCACTCTTGCTCGCCAGCACCATCGCCACCCCGCTGAGGCGGCTGTCGGCGGCTGCCGTCCGGGTTCGCCGCGGCGCCCGGGTGCGCGAGGAAATTCCTGATTTCTCCGAACGGCAGGACGAGATCGGCAACCTCTCGGTGGCGCTGCGCGGCATGACCAATGCGCTTTATGACCGGATTGCCGCAATCGAGAGCTTTGCCGCCGATGTCAGTCACGAGCTCAAGAACCCGCTGACATCCTTGCGCAGCGCGGTTGAGACATTGCCGCTGGCGCGCAACGAGCAGTCCCGCAAGCGGCTGATGGATGTCATCCAGCATGATGTCCGCCGCATGGACCGCCTGATCAGCGATATTTCCGATGCCTCGCGGCTGGATGCCGAGCTGGCGCGGCAGGATGGCGTTGCGGTCGACATGCGCCAGCTTCTGACTGACCTGGTCGATATCGCCCGGCAGACCCGCTCCGGCGGCAAGGAAGTCGCCATTGAATTGAAGATCGACAAGCGCAATGCCGGCAAATCTGCCTTCACCGTGCTGGGCCATGATCTCAGGCTCGGACAGGTGGTCACCAATCTGATCGAGAACGCCCGCTCTTTCGTGCCGGAAACCGGTGGCCGCATCACCATCCGCCTTCGCCGCCGCCGCGGCACGGTTCAGGTTCTCATCGAGGACAATGGTCCGGGCATCCGGGCGGAAGTGATCGAGCGCGTGTTCGAGCGGTTTTACACCGATCGCCCCGATGGTGAGGATTTCGGCCAGAATTCGGGTCTCGGCCTGTCGATCAGCCGCCAGATCATTGAAGCCCATAATGGCAGCCTGACGGCCGAGAACATTCCTGGCGACGAGGCCGGGACCTGGCAGGGTGCGCGGTTCATCATCGAACTGCCTGCCGAAACCCAATGACGCAGATCTCTGCCCCCGCTGGCGAGGCCGTGCATGCAACCTCGATTGTCGTCGGCGAAACCGGGCTCCTGTTCCTGGGGGCCTCGGGATCGGGAAAATCCGGCACTGCCTTTGCCTGCCTCTCCGAGGCGGTGGCGCTTGGCTGGAATGCAGCCCTGATCGCCGATGACAGGACATTTCTCTCGGTCCATGGGGACTGCTGTATCGCATCCTGTCCCGAGCCGATAAAGGGCCTGCTGGAATTGCGCGGCACAGGCCTGATCCGCTACCGCCAGCTCGACCGGGCCGTGATTCATGGCGCGGTGGCGATAACCGAACCATCCGCAAACACCCGCTATCCGGCCGATTCTGAAACCTTTTCGTGCAATGGCGTTGCAATGCCTCTTATGCGTCTGTGGCACGATGGCGCAGCCAGTCCGCTAGCACGGTTGCGGGCCGCCCGGCCTGAGCTGTTTTTAGGCTGATCGTCAGCGGTGACAGGCACTTTGCCGCATTTGTGACTTTTTTTGGCTTGAACTTCGCTTGCTTCTGTCCAAGATGGCGTCTCAAACTGTTCGCAGCTGCGAAGCAATTGGCATGCTTGGTCAAATCTGGTGCTGACCGCATGCTGCTGGAGGCAAAATGATCGGATTGGTGCTTGTCACCCACGGCAAGCTCGCGGAAGAGTTCAGGCATGCACTTGAGCATGTTGTCGGACCGCAAACCGCTCTTGAAACAGTCTGCATCGGCCCGGAAGACGACATGGATCAGCGGCGGCTGGACATTGTTGGCGCGGTATCGCGGGTCGAGACCGGCCATGGCGTGATCATATTGACGGACATGTTTGGCGGCACACCCTCAAACCTGTCGATATCGGTGATGGATTCCGGCCGTATCGAAGTGATCGCCGGCGTCAATCTGCCGATGCTGATCAAGCTGGCTGGCGTTCGCGGGGCCAACGACATGCCCAAGGCCCTCGCCGATGCTCAGGATGCCGGCCGCAAATACATCAACGTCGCAAGCCGTCTTCTGACCGGCAAATGACTTCAGATTCCGCTCTCCAGTCCAAAACCTTCAAGATCATAAACAAGCGTGGTCTGCACGCGCGTGCCTCGGCCCGGTTTGTGCAAACGGTCGAGGGATTTGATGCGCAGGTACGGGTAACGCGCGAAGGCTCTACCGTCGGCGGCACCTCGATCATGGGTCTGATGATGCTGGCAGCCAGCACCGGCTGCTTCATCGAGGTCGAAGCCGAGGGCCGGCAGGCCGCCGAGGTGCTGGCCGAACTCGAGGCGCTGATTGCCGACCGGTTTGGCGAAGAAGCCTAGACATTCCCACATAAAGACATCTTTATATCATATTGCCATCAAGGATGTTTCCTGCTATGGCAGCGGCCATGCAATTCAGCCCGTCCCGGCTGGATCTCGAAACCTTTGGAAAATCATATGACCGCCAACCAGGATTATGTCGTCGCCAATATCGATCTGGCTGATTTCGGCCGCAAGGAGCTTGACATCGCCGAAACCGAAATGCCGGGCCTGATGGCCCTGCGCGAGGAATACGGCGCGGAACAGCCGCTCAAGGGCGCGCGCATTGTCGGCTCGCTGCACATGACCATTCAGACCGCTGTGCTGATCGAGACCCTGACGGCACTTGGCGCCGATGTCCGCTGGGCCTCCTGCAACATCTTCTCGACCCAGGATCACGCGGCAGCAGCCATCGCCAAGAGCGGCGTGCCGGTGTTTGCCGTCAAGGGCCAGAGCCTCGTCGAGCATTGGGATTACCTTGATCGCTCGTTCCAGTTCCCGGAAGGCGCGAACCTCATTCTCGATGATGGCGGCGACGCCACGCTTTACGTCCTGCTCGGCGCGCGCGTTGAAGCCGGCGAAACCGATCTGATCGAAGTGGCGACTTCGGAAGAAGAAGAAGCCATCTTCGCCCAGATCAAGAAGCGCATGAAGGAAAGCCCGGGCTGGTTCACCAAGACCCGCGACGCCATCAAGGGTGTTTCCGAAGAAACCACCACCGGTGTGCACCGTCTGTATGATCTGCAGAAGAAGGGCCTGCTGCCGTTCCCGGCCTTCAACGTCAATGATTCCGTCACCAAGTCGAAATTCGACAACAAGTATGGCTGCAAGGAAAGCCTGGTCGACGGTATCCGCCGCGCCACCGACACCATGATGGCCGGCAAGGTCGCCGTGGTCTGCGGCTATGGCGATGTCGGCAAGGGCTCGGCAGCGTCGCTGCGCGGCGCCGGCGCCCGCGTCAAGGTCACCGAAGTCGACCCGATCTGTGCGCTTCAGGCGGCCATGGACGGTTTCGAAGTGGTCCTGCTTGAAGAAGTGGTGAAGTCCGCCGACATCTTCATCACCACCACCGGCAACAAGGACGTCATTCGCCTCGAGCACATGCGCGAGATGAAGGACATGGCCATCGTCGGCAATATCGGCCACTTCGACAATGAAATTCAGGTCGCTGCCCTGAAGAACCATAAGTGGACCAACATCAAGGACCAGGTGGACATGATCGAAATGCCGTCCGGCAATCGCATGATCCTGCTCAGCCAGGGCCGCCTGCTCAACCTCGGCAACGCCACCGGCCATCCGAGCTTCGTCATGTCGGCCTCCTTCACCAACCAGGTGCTGGCGCAGATGGAAATCTGGATGAAGGGCGATGAGTACAAGAACGAGGTCTACGTCCTGCCCAAGCACCTCGATGAAAAGGTGGCTCGACTGCATTTGGACAAGATCGGCGCCAAGCTGACCCAGCTGCAGACAGAGCAGGCCGATTATATTGGCGTCACTGTCGAGGGTCCGTTCAAGCCGGAACACTACAGGTACTGATTTTCTAATCGATACCCACAAGATATTGAAGCCGCGTCCTTGACAAAAAGGGCGCGGTTTCTTTTTGCGCGGCGTCCCCTTCACCGTGATTCGCGAAACAGGTATGTTTTTGGCTCATGATTCGTTTTCACGTTGTGGCGGCGCTGCAAACGGATTGGCCAAACGATTGGCGATGTCTTGTCAGACAGACCACGAGGGGACTGGGACATGCCGGTGAAGACGGATTCACTTGGGCTTACGGGGCGACTGGGACTCACACAGATTGTGATCAGGCATCTGGAACGCTTCCGGCGCCGGATACTGACCGGAACAGCGCTGCTCAGCGGTGGTTACCTCGCATCCGCACTCCCCGCTCTGGCCCAGGCTTCGGTCGACACCGTGTCGCCAGGCGCTGGCGTATCCTCCTTTGAAGTGATCAATTTCGCCATGGTTATCGGCGCCATTTCGGCGGCCATGATCTCGGCGATCTGGCTGATTCGCGAACGCGGCAAGATCGACCTCGAAAATGTCCAACTGCGTGCCGCGCTGGCCGATGCCAATGCCAGGATTTCGCGTCATGAGGCGCTGATTGTTGACCGCGATCGGCGGATCGTCGTGTGGGACGGCGTCGGCTTGCCTGCCGAGGTGCTCGGACAACTTTCCGCCGAAACCGGCGCGCCGCAGAGCCCGGCCGATTTTCTGGCCTTCGGCCGCTGGCTCGAACCACGCTCAGCTGCCGGCCTCGACGAGGCGATCGACCGGCTCCGCGCCCATGCCGAACGCTTTGACATGATTGTCGAGACAGCCCGCGGCCATGTCATCGAAGCCCAGGGCCGGGTTTCCGGCGGCCGCGCCTTTGTGCGCTTTGTCACCCTTTCCGGGGTCCGCGCCGAACTGGCCGAGCTCACAACGGAGCGCGACCGGCTGCTCACCTCTCTCGACACGCTCCAGGCCTTGCTCGATATCATCGACATGCCGGTGTGGTTGCGCGGCCCGGATTCGAAACTGGTCTGGGTCAACAACGCCTACACCCGGGCCGTCGAGGGCGAAGACCGTCAGGATACGCTCAACCGCGGACTGGAATTGCTGGGCACGGCCACGCGTGAGCGGGTGCGCGCGACGACCACCCCGGAACGGCCGTTTCTCGACAAGGTCTCGACCGTCATTCATGGTCACCGCCGCTTCCTCGAAGTTGCCGATGCCAAGACGCCTTCCGGCACGGCCGGGCTGGCGCTGGATGTCTCGATCGAGGAAGACCTGCGCCAGGAGCTCAAGCGCACAATCCAGAGCCATGCCGAGACGCTGGATCATTTGGCCACACCGGTGGCGATTTTCGACCGCGATCAGCGGCTGCAGTTCCACAATCAGGCATTCCAGCGCCTGTGGGAGCTCGACACGCCCTTCCTCTCGCGCCGGCCCGACAATGGCGAGTTTCTCGAGCGGCTGCGCGCCGACGGAAAACTGCCCGAGCCCCATGCCTGGCGCGACTGGAAAGAGCAGATGCTCTCGGTCTACCGCTCGGTCGAGGCGACGCCGCATCTTTGGCATCTCCCTGATGGCCAGACCCTCAATGTCTTCGCCAATGCCCACCCGCAGGGCGGCGTTACCTGGGTGTTCGAGAACCTGACCGAAAAGGTCGATCTGGAAACCCGCTACAACACGCTGCTCCAGGCCCAGGGCGAAACCATCGATCATCTCGCCGAAGGCGTCGGCGTGTTCGGACCCGACGGCAAGATCCGCCTGTCGAACCCGTCTTTCCGTGCGCTCTGGGGCCTGACCGAGCAGCAGGTCAAGCCCGGCACCCATATCAAGCACATCGCCGAAGCCTGCGAGCCCTCCTATCGCGAGGCTGACGGCTGGAAACTGTTTGCCGGCGCAATAACCGGTTTCGAAGACGAGCGCCGCACCCAGGAAGGCCGCATCGAGCTCGTCACCGGGCTCATTCTGGATTACGCCATCGTGCCCTTGCCCAACGGCCAGACCATGATCGCCTTCGTCAATGTCACCGACAGTGTCGGCGCCGAACGCATGCTGACCGAGAAGAACGAGGCGCTGCGCAAGGCCGATGCGCTGAAGAACGATTTCGTCCAGCATGTTTCTTACGAGCTGCGCTCGCCGCTGACCAACATCATCGGCTTCACCGAATTGCTGCAGACCCCCGGTATCGGCGAGCTGAACGAACGCCAGTCCGAATATCTCGATCATATCGCCACCTCGTCCTCGGTGCTTCTGACCATCGTCAATGACATTCTCGATCTCGCCACCGTCGACGCCGGCATCATGCGCATCGAATCGGGCGTGGTGAACATCGAGCAGCTCTTTGCCGAGGCCGGTGAGCAGATCGCCGACCGGCTGAAAGAGAACGGGCTGTCGCTCAAGATCGACACGGCGAACGCGCCGGCCGAGATGGTCGGTGATCACCAGCGGCTCAAGCAGATCCTGTTCAAGCTGTTGATGAATGCCGCAAATTTTGCCCCCGACGGGTCCGTGGTGCGTTTGCGCTGCACCCGGGACGAGGACGCGGTCTGCTTCTCCGTCACCGATTCCGGCCCGGGCATTCCCGAAAACGCGCGCAAGGATGTCTTCGCCCGCTTCGAGACCAGCGGCCAGTCGGGCCGCCGCCGCGGCGCCGGACTGGGGCTTTCCATCGTGCAGAGCTTTGTCGGCCTGCACAATGGCTCTGTCTCCATCGAAAGTGGCGAGGAGGGCGGCGCGACCATCATCTGCCGATTTCCCGAGCAGCGCCCGCTGACCCGCGATGCGGCCGAGTGACACAAGGTGACCACGGCCCCCATGCGCGTGGAACTGGCCGATCTGGCAGCGACCGGCCTGTTTGCCGAAGATGTCTCGCTGGCACTCAAACCCGGCGATTGCCTCTGCCTGTCGGGTGATCTCGGCGCCGGCAAATCGACCTTCGCCCGGGCCCTGATCCGCGCCATGGCGGACGATCCGGAGCTGGAGGCGCCGAGCCCCACCTTCACGCTGGTGCAGAGCTATGATCTCAGGCTTCCCGTCGCCCATATGGATCTCTACCGCATCGGCTCGCCCGAAGAGCTCGATGAGCTGGGTCTTGATGACGCGCTGGCCGAAGGCGTGGCCCTGATCGAATGGCCCGAAAAGGCTTTGGACCTGTTGCCCAAAGACCGGGTAATGCTGCGGTTCGAAGGAACCGGCGAAAGCCGCACCGTGAGCATCTCGGCGCCGCACACCTTCGTCGCCCGGCTTGAGCGCTCCCGCGCCGCCCGCGCTTTCCTCGACCAGCAGTTTTCCACGCCCGTGATCCGGCGTCACTTGCAGGGCGATGCCTCGACCCGGACCTACGAGACCATCCGCCCAGAAGGCGGGCAGCCGCTGATCCTGATGAACGCGGCGCGCCAGCCTGATGGTCCGCCGGTCCGCGATGGCTTGCCCTATTCCCGGATTGCCCATCTCGCCGAGGATGTCGTTCCCTTCGTCGCCATTGCCCGCTGGTTGCGCGCGCAAGGCTTCGCTGCCCCTGAAATCCATGCCGAAGATCTTGATCAGGGTTTTTTGCTGATCGAAAACCTTGGCGCCGATGGCGTTCTTGATGAGGACGGCAAACCTGATCCGGACCGGTACAAAGTCGCGATCGACTGCCTGGCCGCGCTGCATGGCAAACCGCTTCCCGATGCGCTGCCGGTCGGCGGCGGGCTGCATCATGTGCCGGCTTACGATCCCCGAGCCATGCAGATCGAAGTGGAACTTCTGACCGATTGGTACCTGCCCTTCAAGCGCGGCACAGCCGTGCCCGATGCGGAACGGCAGGACTATATCGAGCTGTGGCGCGCGCTGTTTGCCGAGCTGCAGAATGCAGAAAAAGCGCTCGTGCTGCGCGACTATCATTCGCCAAACCTGATCTGGCGCGATGACAGAACCGGACTGGACCGGCTCGGTATCATCGACTTTCAGGACGCAATGATCGGCCCGTCCGCCTACGATGTTGCCTCCCTGTGTCAGGATGCACGGGTGACGGTGGATCAGGAACTCGCCGATCAGCTGCTGAACCGGTATGTGGCGGCGCGCCGGGCCGATGATCCGCTGTTTGACGAGGCTGCATTCCGCCGGGCCTATGCGATCATGGCGGCCCAGCGCGCCGCCAAGATCCTCGGGATCTTCGTCCGGCTCAAGCAGCGCGATGGAAAACCCGGCTATTTGCGGCATCTGCCGCGGATCGAGGCCTATATTGCGGCTTCTCTGCAGCATCCGGCGCTGCAACCCTTGCGTAACTGGTTCGCAAAGGCTGGTATCGGCGAAACCGAATCATAAACCGGAACTGCCCAGCCGATGACAATCAACACCGCCATGATCCTTGCCGCGGGGCTTGGCACCCGTATGCGCCCGATCACCGAGACGTTGCCCAAGCCGCTGGTCGAAGTGGCAGGCAAGCCGCTGATCGCCTATGGCCTTGAGGCGCTGACCCGTGCCGGGGTGCGCCGTGCTGTCGTCAACGTGCACTATCTTGCGCCGCTGCTGATTGAATGGCTATCCAGCCAGGCCGGCATGACAATCGAGATTTCCGACGAGACCGCTCAATTGCTCGATTCCGGCGGCGGCATCGTCAAGGCCTTGCCCCTGCTCGGGCCGGTGCCGTTTCTGGTGCTCAATGCCGATACGTTCTGGCTCGAGGAGCCGGGCAGCGAGACCGACAACCTGACCCGGATGAGAGATCGTTTCGATCCCGAATCCATGGACATCCTGCTGATGACCGCCCGCCTCGACCAGGCCACCGGCCATACCGGCGCCGGAGATTTTATCCTCGATGACGATGGCAGGCTGTCGCGCTACAAAGGCGAGGGCGATCCGGTGATCTATGCCGGTGCGATTGTGCTGCATCCACGGATCTTCCAAGCCATTACGGAGCCGAAATTTTCTCTCAACCGCTGTTTCGATACGGCTGAAAGCCAGGGCCGGCTGTTTGGCATGCCAATGCGGGGCCATTGGCTCACCGTCGGAACCCCCGAAGCCATCGGCGAGGCCGAAGCCGCCCGCGCCCGCTATCTCGGCGAAGCGGTCCAGTGACGCTGGCCACGCCCCGTATCGTCACGATTCCGCCCGGGGTGGATTTCCTTGCCACGCTGGCAGGCCGGATCATCGGCGGCGGACTGGTGCCGGGATTGGCCTATTCACCTGAAAACCCGCTGTCTCTGGCCGGCGCCACCGTGTTCGTGCCCACCCGCCGTGCCGCGCGGGTGCTGCGCTCAGAGTTGACCGATCTGATCGGCAAGGGATCGGCGATCCTGCCGTCCATCCGCCCCTTGGGCGAAACCGACGACGATGCCGGGTTTTTCGATTCCGCCGAGCCGGAGACCCTGGCGCTCGATCCGCCGATTCCGCAAATCGCCGCCACCTTGCGCCTGGCCGATCTGGTGCTGGCCTGGAAGCAGACCTTGCCGCAGGCGGTCAAGGATCACCTCGGCGGCGTGCCGTTGGTCGCACCCGCCAACCCGGCCGATGCCATCTGGCTTGGCCGCGCCCTGTCCGACCTGATCCAGGCGGTGGAAACCGAGGAATGCGATTTTGCCGGGCTGGATACGGTTGCCGATGCCGATCTGCAGCAATGGTGGCAGCTGACGGCAGAGTTTCTCAAGATCGCGCGCGAGTTCTGGCCCTCGCTGCTCACGGAAATTCACCGTTCCAGCCCGGCCCGGCATCACAACGCGATGCTCGACGTCTTCACCCGCAGCCTGGCCGCATCAGCCGCCGATCGCCCGGTGATTGTCGCCGGATCGACCGGTACGAGGCCTTCCACGGCCCGGCTGATTGCCACGGTGGCGCAATTGCCGCACGGGGCGGTGGTGCTGCCGGGGCTGGATCACGCGATGCAGCCAAGGCATTGGCAGGGACTGGCGGAAGCGTCGACCGACCGGCAATCGCCCGATGGCCGCAATCTGGTCGATGTCGCCATCCGCAGTCACCCGCAATATGGTCTTCTCAAACTGCTTGAGACCTGTGGTCTTGGCGTTGACCGGCTGGACGAGATCCCCGAGATCGGCAGCCCTGGGCCTGAGCTTTCAGCCCGTAGGAGCCTCGTCTCCCAGGCCTTGCTGCCGGCTATGGCAACGGAAGCCTGGGGCGAGGCCGGTTTTCTGCCCGATGCGTCGGTGGTCGGACCGGGATTTGAGAGCGTCAGCCTGATCGAGGCCGCTAATGAGCGCGAAGAAGCCGCGGCACTTGCCGCAGCCATGCGCCGCGCGCTCGAGCCGCGCCCCGGCATTGCCGAGCCAACCGCGGCGCTGGTCACGCCTGACCGCAATCTCGCCCGCCGCGTTGTCACCGAATTGGCGCGCTACGGCATCGAAGCCAATGATTCGGGAGGCACGCCCCTGACCTCCAGCCTGCAGGGAGGTCTGGCGCGGCTCGCGGTACATGTGGCCTTTGCGCCGGGCGATCCGGTGGCCATCGCCGCCCTGATCAAGCATCCGCTAGCGCGCTTCGGGCTGAGCCAGTCCGAGGCCCGGGCCCGGGCGGGCTTTGTCGAGCGGATTGCATTGCGCGGCGGCAGTGGCGCTGCCGACATTGAAGACCTCGAGGCTCTGGTCACAAGGCGTGAGGCCGGGCGGCACGACCGCCATGCCGGCGGATGGCTGAAACGCATCAGCGACGCGCAGGCGGCGCAGGCGCGTGATTTTGCCGCTCGTGCCGCAGACGCCCTGTCGCCGCTTACCTCCGTGCTGGTCGAGCACGCCGGGCCGGGCGTCACGAACCAGTTCCCGATCGGCCGGCTCGCTGCTCTGACCGCAGACGCGCTTGAGCGCATTTGCGTCGATGACACCGGCGCGCTGGAGAGCTTGTGGGGCGATGAGGCCGGGGCCGATCTCGCCGCGGTTCTGCTCGAGACCCGCGACAGTGGCGCGATGCTGTCGATGACAGGGTCCGAGTGGCTGGGTGCGCTCGATGCATTGATGTCTGGCCGCATGGTCAAGCCGCGCGCCGGCGGTCATCCCCGCGCCTTCATCTGGGGTGCGCTCGAGGCCCGGCTGCAGCATGTCGACACCTTGCTGATGGGCGCGCTCAATGAAGGCGTCTGGCCGCAGGCCGGCCAGGAAGATCCGTTCCTGTCGCGCTCGATGAAGGCGGCCATAGGGCTTGAGCCGCCCGAACGCCGCATCGGTCAGGCGGCACACGATTTCCAGATGGCGATGGGCGCGCCCGAACTGGTGCTGTCGCGCTCCTTCCGCTCCGGCAAGGCGCCCACCGTTGCCTCCCGCTGGCTGCAACGGCTCTTGGCCATCATCGGGCCGGAACCGACTGCCATGCTCCGGGCCCGCGGCGAAGCCTTGCTGTCCCATGCCCGCACGCTTGATCAGGGGCCGTCTGCCCCGTCATCGCCCCGGCCCGAACCGCGCCCGCCGGAGCATCTTCAGCCCGCCAGCTACTCGTTTTCCGAAGTCGGCAAACTGCGCCGCGACCCCTATGCCATCTACGCCCGGCGCATTCTCGGCCTTGATCCGCTCGAGCCGTTTCTCGCCGATCCCGGTCCGCGCGAGCGCGGCACGCTCTACCACGAGATCCTCGAGGAATTCGTTGCCGAGCATGATCCGGCTGCCCGGACGCTCGAAACCCTGCGCGCCATCGCCACAAGGCGTTTCGAAACCGCCGGCCTGCCGGATGCCACCGCGCTGGTCTGGCGCATGCGCTTTGACAAGGCTGCCGAAGCGATTGCAGCCTGGGAGCACGACCACGCCCCCGGACTGGCGCAATCCCTCGTCGAGACCCGCGCCAGCCTGGAGCTGCCGCTGGGCGGGCTCAAGCTCACCGGCATGGCCGACCGGCTGGATCTTCGCCAGGATGGAACCGTCTGGATCATCGACTACAAGACCGGCGGCACGCCGTCGCGCAAGGAAGCGCGGATCCTGCTCGATCCGCAGCTGGCGCTCGAAGCCTATGCGCTGCTCAATGGCGGCTTCTCCGGGCTCGGCAGGATGCCGGTTTCGAGCCTGCTTTATCTCCGCCTGACCGGCCGGGAGCCATTCGCCGAGCGCATCGACACCGATCCCGACAAGCCCGGCCGCGACGAATTCCTGGCGCCGCAGGATCTGGCCGACAAGGCGGTCCAGGAGTTCAGCCGGCTGGTCGCGCTGCTGCGCTCGGGAAAGCGCGGCTTCCTGTCGCGCGCCATTCCGCGCAGTGCCCGTGATTTCGGCGGCGAATATGACCATCTGGCGCGTGTCGCCGAGTGGCAGACCGCCGTCGATGCCGAAGGAGGTGATGGCGATGATTGAGCAAACCAGCCAGGCGATCATTTCCGACACCACGCTGCGCCAGAACCGGGCGGCGACGCCAACATTGTCGGCCTGGGTCTCGGCCAATGCCGGGTCGGGCAAGACCCATGTTCTGGCCCGCCGGGTGATCCGGCTCTTGCTGCGCGGCGCACGGCCTTCTGCGATCCTCTGCCTGACCTACACCAAAGCGGCCTCGGCGGAGATGTCCAACCGCATCTTCAAGACGCTGGGCGATTGGGTGCGGCTCGATGACGCCGCTCTTGCCGAAAAGATCACCGAGCTCGAAGGCCGTCCGGCCGAACCCCACCAGCTGGTGCGCGCCCGCCGGCTGTTTGCCACCGCGCTCGAAACGCCGGGTGGCCTCAAGATCCAGACCATCCACGCCTTTTGCGAGGCCGTGCTGCACCGGTTCCCGCTGGAAGCCAACATTCCCGGTCATTTCAACGTGCTCGATGACCAGAAAGCTGCCGAGCTTCTGGCCGAGGCGCGCCGTCATCTGATGTCGTCGCAATCCTTCGAAAACCATCCGGAGCTGGCGCGCGCTGTCACTGCGGCGCTCGATATCGGTGGCGAGGCCGGTTTCGACAAACTGATCTCGGGCCTCTACGCGCGGCGTCGCGAATATATCGCCTTTGACGCCAGGGCAAAGACAGCGGGCGGCGCCGAGGCGTTGATCCGGCAAGCGCTCGACCTGGCTCCGGAGGACAAGGAAGCCTCGCTTGTAAAAACATCCTGGCCGCTCGAGGCCTTGCCGGTCGATTACCTGCGCGCTGTCTATGAATTTGCGGAATCCGCGAAATCCGCGACCAAGGCTTACAATCTTTCCTACGGGCTGCTCGCCGCCGGGTCCGAACCTGATCCCGACACCCGGCTCGATCTGCTCAGGCAGGTGTTCTTCACCAAATCAGGCACGCCGGCCAGGCTCGGCACGGTCGCCTCGAAAACCGTCCTCGAGCGGTTTCCCGACCTTGCCGACCGGGTTGCCGCGGCGCAGGCACAAATCATCGCCACTCTCGACAAGCTGGCCCGGCTCAGCATGCTGTCGGCCTCGGTGACCGTGTTTCACCTGGCCCGGCGCTATCTCGGCGAGTTCGAGCGGCTGAAAACCCGTCAGGCCCTGCTCGATTATGACGATCTGATCGGCGCCACCGAAGCGCTTCTGTCGAAAAGCGGCGCCAGCGCCTGGGTCCACTACAAGCTCGACCAGGGCATCGATCACGTGCTGGTCGATGAGGCACAGGACACCGCACCGCTGCAATGGAACGTCATCGGCGCCCTGTCGGACGAGTTCTTTGCCGGCGAAGGAGCCCGTCCGGCGACCCGGACACTGTTTGCCGTTGGCGACGAAAAACAGTCGATCTACTCGTTCCAGGGCGCCCGTCCCGAACGCTTCGCCGAAGAGCGTGGCCGGATCGCCAGGCTTGCCGGGGCTGCGGATGCGGAGTTCGAGCAGGTTTCGCTGCGGGTTTCGTTCCGCTCGTCGACGGAAGTGCTCAAACTTGTCGACCATGTCTTTGCCAGCGCCGATGCGCTGCGCGGCATGGGCTCGCCCGACGAGCCGGTGATCCACGAGACCGCACGGCTGCAGGCGCCCGGACTGGTCGAAATCTGGCCGATGATCGCCAAGGAGCAGACCGGCAACGACGAAGACTGGACCGCAGCCTTCGACGAGGTGCCCGAATCCGCACCTGCCGCCCAACTCGCCCGCCGGATTGCCGATGTGCTGCGGCAATGGGTCGGCAAGGAGATGATCGAGGACCAGAAATCGAAAAAGATGCGGCCGGTTGCACCCGGCGATATCCTGGTTCTGGTGCGCAAGCGCGATGGTTTCGTGCCGACATTGTTGCGCACCCTGAAGGCGACCACCGATATCCCGGTGGCGGGCGCCGACCGGTTGCGGCTTACCGATCACATCGCGGTGCAGGACCTGATGGCGCTTGGCCGCTTTGTGCTCTTGAGCGATGACGATCTCTCGCTGGCAGCCCTGTTCAAGAGCCCGTTGCTGGATCTCGATGAGGATGATCTGTTCCGCCTGACATCCGGACGCCCGGACGGCGTGTCGGTCTGGCAGCGGTTGCGTGAGCTGGCTGAAACCGATCCGCGCTTCGAGGCCGCGGTTGCGAAGCTCAAACGCTGGCGCAGCCGTGCCGCGCAGCTGCCGCCGCATGATTTCTTTGCCCGCCTGCTTGGCCCCGATGGCGGCCGCCGTGCCTATCTCGGCCGTCTCGGCCATGAAGTCGGCGATGTGCTGGACGAATTTCTCGGCCTGACGCTGGATCACGAACAGGCCGGCTTGCCGGGTCTGCAGTCCTTTCTCGCCATGCTCGAAACCGACACGCCCGAAATCAAGCGCGAGATGGAAGGCCAGTCCGGCGCGGTGCGGATCATGACCGTGCATGCCGCCAAGGGGCTGGAAGCGCCGATCGTGTTCCTGGTTGATTCCGGCGGCGAGGCGTTCCAGCACAGCCACCAGCCGCGGCTCTGGCTGCTGCCGCCAAAACCCGGATCGACTGAGCCGCCGAGCATCCCGGTCTGGTTGCCGGACAAGAGCCACGAGAACGACGCCATTGCGCCGGTCCGCGAGAAAATGCGCGAGCAGGCCGAGGAGGAATACCGCCGGCTGCTTTATGTCGGGCTGACGCGGGCGGCGGACCGGCTGGTGGTTTGTGGATATCGCGGTATCCGGGAGGTCAAATCCCCGACCTGGCACTCGCTGGCATCCGCCGGGCTTGAACGTGCAACAGGAGAGGCTGACTACACGGTCTCCGACATCGTCCACGAGTACGTCACCGAACCCTTCGAAGCGCGCCGCTTCTGCCGGACCAGCATGGCAAACCCGGTGGTCACATCTCCCGATGCACAGGCGTCCGCACCCGCCCCAGCCACGCCCGAGAGCGGCATCCACATCCCGGAAGCTCCTCTGCCGCCTCCTGCGCGCCTGCCCAGGCCCCTGGCGCCATCGGGTGTCAGCGCCGTGCTCGAGGACAGCGCCGAGCTGGCCACCCGCTCGCCCTTTGCCGGCAGCCAGTCCGGCTCGACGGCAGCGCTCGAACGCGGCAGCATGATCCACCGCCTGCTGCAGGTCCTGCCCGGCGTTCCTGCCACCGAACGGCAAACCGTGCTCACCCGTTATCTCGCCCGCGCCCTGCCCGAAGAACAGGCCGAAGCGCGACAGATCATCGAGACCCAGGTGCTGGCGGTCCTGCAGGACCCGGCCTTCGCATCGATCTTCGATGCACCGGGCGAAGCGGAAGTCTCGGTCATGGGCACGTTGCGGGTCGCAGGCGAGGAGCGCGCCGTCTCGGGCCGCATCGACCGCATCGCGCTCGACGGTGACCGGGTGCTGATTGTGGACTACAAGACCGGCCTGGCGCCACAAGCCGGTGAGCAACCACCGTCCGGCCACGTGTCACAGCTCGCCATCTATCGCGCGCTGCTGGCGCCGCTCTATCCGGGGCGGCGAATTGACGCTGCGCTGGTCTATGTTTCCGGGCCGCAACTCATTGAGATTCCCGGCCTGATGCTGGATCAGGCACTGGCCGGTCTCGATGCATAAATGGCCGTCCGGCATCACGGCTCGGTGAAGCTGGTCGAAATGCCTTGAATACTGAAGGGCGAATCATCACATTGAGACCACACACGAGTCACCCGATCAAAGGAGTGCCGCAACATGGCAACCGTAAAAGTAGACACCGCCAATTTTCAGAGCGAAGTGCTCGATTCCACCGTTCCCGTCGTCGTCGACTTCTGGGCTGAATGGTGCGGACCCTGCAAGATGATCGCTCCGAGCCTCGAGGAAATCTCCAACGAGATGGAAGGCAGCGTCAAGGTCGTCAAGCTCAACATCGATGAGAACCCGGAACTCGCCTCCCAGTTTGGTGTCCGCTCGATCCCGACGCTTGCCATGTTCAAGGGCGGCGCCGTGGCCGACATCAAGGTTGGCGCTTCGCCGAAGACTGCGCTCTCGAGCTGGATTTCCGGCGCCATCGCCTGATTTCAGATCTTCGAACCATCAAAAAACCCGTCCGGGAAACCGGGCGGGTTTTTTCATGCGCGGATTTGAGGGCGTGCAGCTCAGACCGGCGGTGTCTCGTTGAACTTCAGCACTTCGCCCAGAAGGTAGAGTGATCCGCCGATCAGGATCCGAGGTGGGCGTTCCAGCCCGTTCCAGTTGGTGCAGATGGCGGCAATTGCGCTTTCCACATCCTTCGCAGCTTCTGCGGTCAATCCCGCTTCGTCGGCGGTATCGGCGAGAAACTCGGGGTCCAGCCCCGCTTCGGAATCCGACACCGGAACCGTGAACACGTGCCGCACCATGCCTGCAAAGGCTTCGAAATAGCCCACCGGATCCTTGGTGTTGATCATCCCGGTGACCAGGAACAGCGGCCGGGAGTCGCGGTCGTTGAGATTGGCCATCGCCTCCGCAATCGCCTTGCCGGCGCCCGGATTGTGACCGCCGTCGATCCACAGCTCCACGCCTTCCATCGCGCCCTCGACAAGACGCCCGTGGGTCAGCCGTTCAAGCCGCCCGGGCCAGGACACATTGAGCAGGCCTTCGGCGGTGGCGCGTTCTTCAAGCTTGAAGCCGGCGGCCTTCAAGCCACGGATGGCGGCCGCCGCATTGCCCTGCTGGTGCCGGCCTGCAAGCCTCGGCAAGGGCAGGTCGATCAATTCGTCCTCGTCCTGGTAGGCCAGCCGACCGTTTTCCTCGAGCGCGAGGAAATCCTGGCCGTAAATGCTCAGCGGGCATCTCAGCCGTTCGGCGATCTCGATCAGCACTTCGCGGGCCGCATCTTCTGTCTGTGCACCGATCACCACTGGCGCGCCGGGTTTGATGATTCCGGCCTTTTCCGCCGCGATCAGCTCGACGCGATCGCCAAGATAGGCCTGGTGGTCGAGCGAGATCGACATGATCAGGCTGACCGCGGGATGGGCGATCACGTTGGTCGCGTCAAACCGTCCGCCGAGACCGACCTCGATCAAGGCCGCGTCGGCGGGATGCTCGGAAAACAGCACGAACATCACCGCGGTCAGGATCTCGAAGACGGTGATCATCTCGCCCTGGTTGGCATCCGCCACCCGGCGCAACGCATCGGCCAGCACCTCGTCGTCGACCAGGTGCCCGCCGCCCTTGGCGCCGATGCGGAAGCGCTCATGCCAGTTGATCAGGTGCGGCGAGGTATGGACGTGAACCGTCAGCCCGTGTGCTTCGAGAATGGCGCGGCAGAAGGCGCTGGTCGATCCCTTGCCGTTGGTTCCGGCGATATGGATCACTGGCGGCAGCTTTTCATGCGGATTGCCGAGCCGCCCAAGCAGCCGGGTGATCCGCTCTAGCGAGAGGTCGAAGCCCTTCGGATGCAGCGCCATAAGCGCGTTGATTTCCCGTTCAGCAGCCGACACGACAGCTCCTCTCGCCACCGTTTCCGGTTCTGGTTGGGATCTTACTCCGCGGCTTCTGCCGGTGCGGCTTCAGCAGGTTTTTCGGGTGCAGGAAGCGCGGTTGGCGCCGGCGCATCCAGCTTCAGGAAGATCCTGAGCAAGCGGGCCACCGTTGCCGGTAGGTCGTGGCGGTGCACCACCATGTCGACCATACCGTGATCAACCAGGTATTCGGCAGTCTGAAAGCCTTCGGGAAGCTTTTCCCGGATCGTCTGCTCGATCACCCGTTTGCCGGCAAAGCCGATTTCCGCACCCGGCTCCGCCAGGTGGATATCGCCGAGCATTGCGTAGGAGGCGGAAACGCCGCCGGTGGTCGGGTTGGTCAGCACCACGATGTAGGGCAGGCCCGCTTCCTTGAGCATTTCCACCGCAACGGTGGTGCGCGGCAGCTGCATCAGCGACAGGATGCCTTCCTGCATCCGGGCGCCGCCGGATGCCGGGAACATCACCAGCGGACAATTGCGCTCGATCGCGGCCTCGAAGGCCTGGACGATGGCTTCGCCGGCAGCAAGACCGAGCGATCCGCCCATGAAAGCAAAGTCATGCACGCAGGCGACGATCTTGACGCCCTGGACCGACCCGTGGGCGGAGACGATCGAATCTTCCAGCCCGGTCTTGGTGCGGTTTTCCCGCAGCCGGTCGGCATATTTCTTCGAATCGCGGAATTTCAGCGGATCTTGCGGCACCTTCGGCGACGGCAGCAGCTCGTATTTGCTGTCGTCGAACATGTGCTTGAGCCGGGCTTCGGCCGACATTTTCATGTGGTAGCCGGAAGCGGGAATTACGAAATGGTTTTCTTCCAGATCGTTGTGGAACACCATTTCCCCGGTTTCGGGGCACTTGATCCATAGGTTTTCCGGCACCTCGCGGCGGCCGAGCATCGAATTGATCTTTGGCCTGACGTAGTTGGTAATCCAGTTCAACGCGTAATCTCCGGTTCGTCACCCAATGTGGGGGTCTTATTGTGTCGGTGCAAGGCGTGCGGCGCGCACGCCGGTGGCAAGGCCGCGCACCATGGTGGCGACGCTCTCGACCGTGTCGGTGGTGGCCGCACCCTCAGCATCAAGTGTATTGGCGATCTGGTTGACGATCGCGGTGCCGACCACGACGCCGTCTGCCGACTGCCCGATGGCCCGTGCCTGTTCGGCGGTCTTCACTCCGAAGCCGACGCAGACCGGCAGGTTGGTGTGGCTCTTGATCCGGTCGACGGCCACGTTGACCTTGGATGTGTCGGCAATCGCCGACCCGGTAATCCCGGTCATCGAGACGTAATAGACAAAGCCCGACGTGTTGCTAAGCACCAGCGGCAGCCGCTTGTCGTCGGTGGTCGGTGTCGCCAGCCGGATGAAGTTGACCCCGGCCTTCAGCGCCGGAATGCACAGTTCCTCGTCCATTTCAGGCGGCAGGTCGACCACGATCAACCCGTCGATCCCGGCCTCCTTGGCATCGACCAGGAACTTGTCCACGCCATAGATGTAGATCGGGTTGTAATAGCCCATCAGCACGATCGGCGTTTCATTGTCGCCCTTGCGGAAATCCCGCGCCAGATCCAGCGTCCTGACAAGCGACTGGCCGCCCTTGAGCGCCCGCTGTCCGGCCATCTGGATCGCCGGACCGTCGGCCATCGGATCGGAGAACGGCATGCCGAGCTCGATCACGTCCGAGCCCGCGCCCGGCAGCGCCTGCATGATCTTCAGCGAGGTGTCGTAATCCGGGTCGCCGCCCATGAAATAGGTCACCAGCGCCGGCCGGCCCTCGGCCTTGAGCTTTTCAAAACGGGTATCGATGCGAGTGGTCATTCAGGATTTTCCGATCTCGGGGTGGTCAAAACGCGCGCCATTGTTCCAGGCTTCGACATCATTGCCATGATTGGGAATGCCCCCCGCATCTTTGAGCATCCGTGCCAGATGCATCAGGTTCCAGGTCATGAACGAGGTGTTGCGCTTGGTGAAATCATTATCATAGCCGGCGCCATCATCACCATAGGATTTGCCCGGGCCGACTTCGCCGATCCAGCCACTATCGGCCTGCGGCGGAATCGTGTAGCCGACATGCTGCATGGCATAGAGGCAGGTCATCGAGGCGTGTTTGACGCCATCCTCGTTGCCGGTGACAACGCAACCGCCGACCTTGCCATAGAAGATATACTGTCCGCGGTCATTTCGCTGGCCCGAATGGGCGTAAAGCCGTTCGATGATCACCCGGCAGAGCGAGGATTCCTCGCCCAGCCACAAGGGCGTGCCGATCACCAGAATATCCGCGTCGCGGATTTTTGGCCAGAACACCTCCGGCCAGTCGTCCCGGTCTGCACCATGCTCGCGCATGTCGGGCTGCACCCCGTAGGCAATATGATGGTCTGCCGCGCGCAGCAGATTCACCTCAACGCCGTTGGTCTCCATGATCGCCAAGGCATTGCGCATCAGCCGCTCGGTGTGGCTTTCGCCCTGCGCCGTGCTTTTGAGCGTGGTGTTGATGAACACCGCCCGGAGATCGGAGAAACCGGTCATGATCAGAGTTCCACGCCGAGGATCTTGCCGACTGTGAAGATGTCCTTGTCGCCGCGGCCACACAGGTTCATCACGATGATCTGGTCCTTGTCCATTTTCGGCGCCCGCTTGATCACCTCGGCCAGCGCGTGGCTCGGCTCCAGCGCCGGAATGATGCCTTCGAGACGGGTCAGCAGCTGGAAGGCTTCCAGGGCTTCCTCATCCATGATCGGCACATATTCGACCCGGTTGGATTCCTTGAGCCAGGAGTGCTCGGGTCCGATGCCGGGATAGTCGAGACCGGCCGAGATCGAATGGCCTTCCTTGATCTGGCCGTCGCCGTCCTGCAGCAGATAGGTGCGGTTGCCGTGCAGCACGCCGGGCGAACCGGCGGTCAGCGAGGCGCAATGCTCTTCGCCCTCAAGGCCCTTGCCGCCGGCTTCGACGCCGACAATCTGCACGTCCTTGTCGTCCAGGAACGGGTGGAACAGGCCGATGGCATTGGAGCCGCCGCCGACCGCGGCCACCAGCATGTCCGGCAGACGGCCTTCGGCGGCCAGCATCTGCTCGCGGGTTTCCTGCCCGATCACCGACTGGAAGGTGCGCACCATTTCCGGATAGGGATGCGGGCCTGCCGCCGTGCCGATCAGGTAATAGGTGTCGTCGACATTGGTCACCCAGTCGCGCAGCGCCTCGTTCATCGCGTCCTTCAGCGTGCCCTGGCCGGAGGTTACCGGGTGCACCTTGGCGCCCAGCAGCTTCATCCGGAACACGTTCGGCGCCTGGCGCTGCACATCGGTGGCGCCCATATAGACTTCGCACGGATAGCCGAAGCGTGCGGCGACCGTGGCCGAGGCGACGCCGTGCTGGCCGGCGCCGGTTTCGGCGATGATCCGCGTCTTGCCCATTCGCTTTGCGAGCAGGATCTGGCCGATGCAGTTGTTGATCTTGTGCGATCCGGTGTGGTTGAGCTCGTCGCGCTTGAAATAGACCTTGGCGCCGCCCAGGTGCTCGGTCAGCCGCTCGGCGAAATAGAGCGGTGACGGCCGTCCGACATAATGGGCGTTGAGATGATCGAGTTCGGCGCGGAACGCCGGGTCAGCCTTCGCCTTGGTCCACTCCTCTTCCAGCTCCAGGATCAGCGGCATCAGCGTTTCGGCAACGAAACGGCCACCGAAAATGCCAAACATGCCCTGTTCATCAGGACCGGTGCGGAAGGAATTCGGGGTGCTTGTCTGGTTCAAATCATCTACTCCTGAGACCCTGCCCGGGCTGTGAGGCCGACATCGTGAACGGCGCGGACGAACGCGTCCATCATGCCGAGATCCTTGATGCCGGGTGCGCTTTCAACGCCGGAGGACACATCGACCATATTCGCGCCGCTGATGCGGAGCGCTTCGCCGACATTGTCTTTCGTCAATCCACCGGAAAGCATGTAACTAGCGGCCCCGTCAAGCGTTGCAAGAAGCCGCCAGTCGAAGCTTACGCCGTTGCCGCCGGGCAGGTCCGAGCCTTTCGGCGGCTTGGCGTCGAACAGGAACCGGTCGGCGATGCCGTCATAGGGGGCAATGCGGTCAAGGTCTGCGGCCTCGCGGATGGCAAATGCCTTCATCACCGGCAGACCGTAGCGGGCCTTGAGTTCGGCGGCACGCTCGGGGCTTTCAGCGCCATGCAATTGCAGCCAGTCGGGCTTCATGCGGGCGACGATCTCGTCCAGCCCGGCATCATCCATGTTGACTGTAACCGCCACCGTCTTGAGATCACGCGCCCGGGCGCGCTCGGCGAGGGCAGCGGCAGTGTCGACGGCGACGTGACGCGGGCTCTTTTCAAAAAAGATGAAGCCCGCCATGTCGGCGCTCAGATCGGCCGCGCGATCCACCGCTTCGGGCGTGCTCAGGCCGCAAATCTTGATCTCTGTCTTCATGGCGGCTGACGTCGCACAAAATGGTGGCAGAGTCGAGATGGGGATGCTGCGACAATCGTCGCGGCGCTGCTGCGCAGAGTGGCTGAGGCGGCAGGGTTCAGAAACTCACCGCGAACAGGCGCGAGCCGTTCTGCTTGAGCCAGCGCTTGGCTTCCTTGGTGCGCGGGCACAGCGCCTTGCAGGTGGCCCAGAAATCCGGCCCGTGGTTCATTTCCTTCAGATGCGCCACTTCGTGGGCGGCGAGGTAGTCGATGACGAAATCCGGCGCCATCGCGATCCGCCAGGAAAACGACAGGTTGCCCTCGGACGTGCAGGAGCCCCAGCGGCTTTTGGTGTCCTTGTAGGAGATCGACCCGAACGGTCTGCCCAGGGTTCCGGCATGGTGTCGGACCAGCCGTTCCATCTCGGTCTTCGCCACCCGTTTGAGGTGATCGGAGACGCGCCGGCCGACATGCTCGGGCAGGCAGGAAACAAGCAGCGTCGGCACCCCGTCGATCTCGGTCTGTTCGGCCAGCCCGCGCAGCTTGCCGGTCATCTGGATCCGGTGCTCGACACCGCGAATGGTGATCTTGCCGGTCTCCGCCGGCGATCCGCTCTCTTCGATCCGGGCCAGCCGGGTCATCAGCCAGCCGTGATGGCGGGTGAGGAACTCGTCGATCTCGCGGCCCGGAAGCCCCTTCGGAATGGTCAGCTTCAGCGCCTGGCCGCCGGGTTCGATGCGCAGCGTCATCCTTGTGGCGCGCGCGTTTTCCCGGATCGACAATGGCAGTTCACGGCCATTGACGGTGACCGCGACAGGGCGCGGTGCAGCGGGTTTGCGGGCAGGGCGGGAAATACCAAACATGCGGGCCTGTTTATCCGATTCGACTGTGACAGCGGGACTGTTTTCTTCCCGGCCGTTGAGGCGGGACCTGGGGTTTGGGCAGCAAAAAGGGCGGCGCTATCAACGCCGCCCTCCCGGAAAGTCAACTGGAGCGTGGCTCAGGCGTTGATGTCAGGCACGGAGCCCGACGTTCTTGCCTGGTTGGCCTTGCGGTCAGCCATGAAGCGATTGAACTCTTCGCGGTCACGCGCCATGCGCAGGTCGCGCATGTGCTGGTCGAACTCGCGGCGCATCTCGTCGAGCTTCTTGCGCTCTTCATCGAGCCGCGACATTTCTGCGTCGCGCCACTCGTCAAAGGCGGCATTGCCGCTGCCAGTGGCACGCATGCCGTGACGGTTCTTGCGGAATGCGCTGGTGAAATCGTCGGTCGCGCGGTTCACGTCAGCCTTGAACCCGTCAAGCCGTTCGCCCCAGATAATATAGGCGAGCATGGCCAGGCCGAGCGGCCAGAAGACCATGAAGCCCAGGACCATCAGGGCGATGGTTGCAGGCGTCCAGGCGGGACGGATCAATGCGGTCTGTGTCATAGGTCAAAACCTCATCTGGTGAAGGGAAGCGGGGATCGTTCCCTTGTGCATTTGATGTGGTATGAATCGTGAACCTATTCAAGAAAATGGATGCAGAAATCCTATATGTCCCTATTTTAAAAGGGAAATATCGGATTGCTAAAATGCCGGTAAAATGCTGCTCAGTCGCTCCGGCCGCCCTTGATCACCTTCGGCTGAGGCTTCTTCCTGGTGTTGCCGCGGGCATGTGTGCGGGCAAAATCGAGGATCCGCGGTGCGATTTCCGAGCGGAAACGCGAGCCGTTGAAAACGCCGTAATGGCCGACCTTGGGCTGCACGTAATGATGCCGCATGTCATCGGGAATATTGGGGCAGATGGTCTGCGCGGCCTCGGTCTGGCCGAGACCCGAGATATCGTCGTTCTCGCCTTCGACCGTCAGCAGGGCGACATTTCGGATCGCCTTGGTGTCGACCTTGCGGCCACGGTGCATCATTTCGCCCTTCGGCAGCGAATGCTTGATGAACACCGTGTCGACCGTCTGCAGGTAGAACTCGGCTGTCATGTCCATCACGGCGAGGTATTCGTCGTAGAAGTCGCGGTGCCGCTCGGCGGAATCGCCGTCGTCCTTGACCAGATGCACGAAGAAATCCTTCTGCGCGATCATGTGACGGTCGAGATTCATGGTCATGAAGCCCGACAGCTGCAGAAATCCCGGATAGACGGAACGGGAAAAGCCCGGCAGCGGCCAGGGCACCTGCATGATGACATTGTCCTCGAACCATTCGATCGGCTTGGCCTGGGCCAGCTCGTTGACGCCGGTCGGATTGATACGGGTGTCGATCGGTCCGCCCATCAGCGTCATGGTCGAGGGCGCAAAGGTGTCGCCGCTCTCTTCCATCACCGCGACAGCTGCGAGAACCGGCACGGAGGGCTGGCACACGGCAACCACATGTGTGTCGGGGCCAAGCGCGTGCAGCATGGAAATCACGTAGTCGATATAGTCATCGAGATCGAAGCGGCCTTCGGACACCGGCACCATCCGCGCATCGGTCCAGTCGGTGATGTAGACCTCGGCATTGGGCAGCAGGGTTTCGACGGTGCCGCGCAGCAGGGTCGCGTAATGGCCCGACATCGGGGCAACGATTAGGATTTTCGGATCCGGCTTGTGATTTGCCGGCAGGGTCCGTTCGAAATGGATCAGGTTGCAGAATGGCCGCGACCAGACGATCTTCTCGTGAACGGAGACTTTCCCGGTGTTGAGCGATGTCTCGTTGAGCCCGAATTCCGGTTTGCCATAGCGCCGTGTCGTGCGCTCGAAGACTTCAAATCCCGCGGCGAGCGAACGGCCGAACGGTGTGTGAGACATCGGATTGGCCGGGTTCCGGAACGTCAGACGCATTGCATCGGCGTAGGCGCGCATCGGCGCCATCGCCGCGTGGTTAAGTTCATACATCTGATAAAACATGATGCTATGCCTTTTGTTGCGACAGACAAGCTGCCCGGTTTGCGCCATCATGCACATCATATCCTTACCGGAGTCTGACTTGTTGCAGCGCGCAAACGGTGCAGGAGCGTAGCACGGTTTTATTGCATTGCAACAACAGGCCCCTGTAATTCCGGGGTGCATTCGACCAAGGCACAAGCTTGCGGACAGCTTGAAAACCGTCCGGGTCTGCTTCTCGAGTGACTGAGGGCGGCGTTACTCTTCACAGTCCCCGCGCAACAAACGCCGTTGTCCTTATCAATGTTCCCGAACTGGTCGTAAGATCTGGGCGTGGTTCGTCCTATGCCGGGTTAGGTCGGGCATCTGGCCCAGGAGGTAGGTCCGTGAAACCCTTTGCCGGCAATTTTACCCAGCAGGAGCCACTAGATGACACGGTCATCGCCGCGGCCACCGAAGTTCTGAAATCGGGCCGTCTGCATCGCTACAACAGTGAACCGGGCGAACTGTCCCAGGTCTCCCGGCTTGAACAGGCCTATGCAGCCTATCAGGGCGCGGGCTACTGCCTGGCCTGCGCCTCGGGTGGATATGCGATGGCGATTGCCCTGCGCGCGGCAGGCCTTGTTCAGGGCGAGGCTGTCCTCACCAATGCCTTTACGCTGGCGCCGGTGCCCGGAGCCATCACGGCTGCCGGCGGCAAGCCGCTGCTCGTCGAAATCACCGAAGCCCTGGTGATCGATCTCGAGGATCTCGAGCGCAAGGCAAAAACCTCCGGCGCGCGGTTCCTGCTGTTGTCGAACATGCGGGGCCATCTGGTCGACATGGAGCGGCTCGCCGCCATCGTCCGATCTTACGATCTGATCCTGATCGAGGATTGTGCCCACACCATGGGAGCTGCCTGGAACGGCCGCAAAAGCGGCAATTTCGGCCTGGCGGGGTGTTTTTCCACCCAGACCTACAAGCATCTCAATTCCGGCGAAGGCGGTTTGCTGACCTCCGACGATCCCGACTTCATGGCGCGCGCCATCATCCTGTCCGGCTCCTACATGCTCTATGAGCGCCACGGCGCCGCGCCGCCGGTCGATGTGTTCGAGCGGATCCGGCTGGAGACGCCCAACATGTCCGGCCGCATGGACAATCTGCGCGCGGCCATCCTGTTGCCGCAGCTTGACCGGCTCGAAGACAGCATCGAACGCTGGAACGAGCGCTACCGGGCTGTCGAGCAGGCGCTCGCCGGTGCCGATGGTGTCGAAGTGCGAAGGCGTCCGCAGGCGGAACGCTATGTCGGAAGCTCCATCCAGTTCCGGCTGCCGGGCATGACGCCGGCTTTGGCGCGGGCCTTCGTCGCGGCCAACAGGGCGCTGGGCGTCGAGCTCAAATGGTTCGGCGCCGCGGAACCGGTGGCCTTTACCTCAAACCACCACAGCTGGCGCTATGTCGATGCGCAGGAATTGTCGCAGACCGACCGGATCCTCTCGGGCCTGTTCGACATGCGCCTGCCGCTGACTTTTTCTGTCGAGGATTGCCGCCACATCGGCGCGATCATCGTCCATTGCGCAGCAGAGCTTGGCACCGAAGTGTGAAGTCAGCATGCGCGTGGATCAGCGGGCTTGATGCTTCAGGTCAGCACGCCGCGCATCTTCTCGACGGCAATGGTGAAATCGTCGAGGAACCCGCGAAGCGTCTCTGTCGACAGCCGGATATTGGGCCCGTGACAGGCAATCGCCGCCAGGAAGCGGCCCTTGTCATCCATCACCGGAACCGCGATCGCCACCATGCCATCCATGAATTCCTCGTTGTCGATGGCATAACCGTCTTTTGAAACCGTCGAGAGCTCCTTCAGCAGCGCATCGGGATCGGTGATGGTCTTGGGGGTCTTCTGCTCCAGTGTCAGGCCATGGGCAAATGCCTTGCGCTTGCGACTGTCGAGGCTGGCGAGAAAGGACTTGCCGCTGGCGGTGCAGTGAAACGGCACATGCGAGCCGATCGGCAGCTGCACCCGGAAGGCCCAGCCGGTTTCCACCCGGTCGAGATAGCTCATCCCGGCATCCTCCGGCACCACGTAGTTGATGGTTTCGCCGGTCTTTTGTGCAAGCTCGACAAGCACTTGCCGGCGCAGGATGTGTTCGCGCGACGAGTGCAGCAGGCCGGCGCCCAGCGCCCGGGCCCGCCGCGCAGCGCGCAGCCGCTTGCCATTCGGCTCGTAGACCAGGAACCCCTCTTCCACCAGCGTCGCACAGAGCCGGTGGATGGTCTGTTTCGGCAGCCCGATCGACTGGTTGATCTCGGTCGGCGTCATCGCCTCGGCCTTGGTGCCCACGACTTCAAGAATAAGCAGGGTTCGCAAGTTTGTAGCGATGCGGTCTTCCGTATTCGGCATGTCAAACCAGTTCCGAGCAATCAATAGTGCCAGTTCTACGCCCACTTGCGTGAAGGTTAGCGAAGTGAATACGATGATTAACGAGAAGTAAAGTCTCATTATTTGAATCTCGAGGTATTCTTGATTGGAGTTTGACTTTGTCATCGTCGGAGCGGGATCAGCCGGTTGCGTCTTGGCCAACCGGCTTTCGGCTGATCCGAAGGTTTCGGTGGCACTGATCGAAGCCGGCGGCCGCGATGCCTCGCCGTGGATCCACGTGCCGGTCGGTTACTTCAAGACCATCAAGGATCCGGCGCTGAACTGGATGTACCGAACCGAGGCCGACAAGGGCCTCAACGGTCGTTCGCTCAACTGGCCGCGCGGCAAGACGCTGGGCGGCTCGAGCTCGATCAACGGCCTGCTCTATGTCCGCGGCCAGCCGCAGGATTACGATCGCTGGCGGCAGATGGGCAATCTCGGCTGGGGCTGGGATGATCTGCTGCCGCTTTTCAAGCGCAGCGAGGCGTGGGAAGGCGCGGCTGACCCCGTCCGGGGAGCGCAAGGCGAACTCTCGGTCTCCCGGTCGCGGCAATCCTGGCAGGTGGTCGATGCCTGGGTCGAAGCCGCCAAGGCCGCCGGCTTCACCTTCAATCCGGATTACAACGGAGCCAGCCAGGAAGGTGTCGGCTATTTCCAGCTGACAGCAAGAAACGGCCTGCGCTGCAGTTCCGCCAAGGCCTTCCTCAAGCCGGTCAGATCACGGCCCAATCTAACCGTCTTCACCGAAATGCAGGTCGACCAGATAGAGCTTGAGGACCGCCGGGCGGTGGCCGTGCGTGGCCGCCGGCTTGGGACGCCGCTGCGGATTGCGGCAAGATCGGAAATCATCCTCTCGGCCGGGGCCATCGGTTCGCCGCAGATCCTGATGCTGTCGGGCATCGGCGAGACTGATCATCTGTCCGAGCATGGCATCTCGCTCAAACACCAGCTTCCGGGCGTTGGCCAGAACCTGCAGGACCACCTTCAGGCCCGTCCGGTCTATCGCTGCGCAGCGCCGACCATCAACACCCGCACCCGCGGCCTCTTCAACCAGGCCCGCATCGGCCTTGAATACATGCTCAACCGCTCCGGCCCGCTGACCCTTGCTGCCAGTCTCGGGACCGGATTTCTCAAAACCCGGCCGGATCTGGAAACGCCCGACATCCAGTTCCACATCCAGCCCTTCAGCGCCAACAACCCGACCACCGACACCGATGATTTCGACGCCTTCACCGCGTCGGTGCTGCAATTGCGGCCCGAAAGCACCGGCGAGATCAGGCTGCGCTCGGCCCACATCGAGGATCACCCGCTGATCCACCCCAATTACCTGGCCACGCCGCTCGACCAGCAGACCATTGTCGAGGGCATCCGCATGGCCCGCCGCATCTGTCGCCATGCTCCTGTTGCCGGTCTGATCACCGAGGAGCATGCGCCGGGAAAATCAGTTCCCGACGAGGACTACGAGGGATTGCTCAACTGGGCCCGCGACACCGCGACCACGATCTATCACCCGACCGGCACCTGCAAGATGGGCCAGGACCCGATGGCCGTGGTCGATGAGCGGCTGCGCGTCCACGGCATCGACGGCCTCCGGGTGGCGGATGCGTCGATCATGCCGGTGATCATCTCGGGCAACACCAACGCGCCGGCAATCATGATCGGTGAGAAGGCCTCGGACATGATCCGGGAGGACATGCGCGCATGAGGGGACAATTACCATCAGCCTGGGAGGGGGGCCGCTGATGCTGCAGCAGGTCTTCGATTTCGGGGCCATCGTTCTGGCCGATCTGGTACTGTCGGGCGACAATGCCCTGATCATCGGCATGGCCGCGGCGTCGCTGTCGCCAGAGCTGCGCAGACGCGCCATCCTGTTCGGCATCATCGTCGCCGCCGGGCTGCGCATTGTTTTTGCGCTGGTCGCGACCAAGCTTCTCGGCGTGCCGGGTCTGCTGTTCCTGGGAGCCTTGCTGCTCTTCTGGGTCTGCTGGCGCCTCTATGGTGAAATCCGCGACAACATCGACCGGGAAGCGGCAGAAGCGCTGGAAACAGCCGATCATGATGACGAGGGCTATACCGGGCCGCCGCGCAAGACACTTGTACAGGCCCTGATCTCGATCACCATTGCCGATCTGTCGATGTCGATCGACAATGTGCTGGCGGTGGCCGCCATCGCCGATGGCGACACCTACATGTTGGTCTTCGGACTCGGGCTGGCGATCCTGCTGATGGCCTTCGCGGCGACACTGATCATGAAGCTGCTGACCCGCTACCCGGCGATTTCCTGGCTTGGCCTGGTGGTGCTGCTCTATGTCGCCGGCGACATGTTCTACCGCGGGATTGCCGATCCGGAGACCGGCATCCTGATGATGGTGGGGAGGATACCATCGTGAGCAGCAGCTGACTGCCCGTCCGTTTACCCGCTGTCCGGGAAGCCTTCGCCGGACAGGTTGGTCTGTCGATGAATTGGAGGCAAGACATGAAACGGGAGGAGAACCCCATGTCGAGACTAACCAAGCTTACCAAGGGTGCCGCAGCCGTCGCTCTGCTGGCGGCAACGGCGCTGTTTGGCGTGTCCGCCAGCGCCAAGACGACGATCCGCGTTCAGTCGGTCATTCCCAACACGGCCGATGAGGTGGTCATGCTTCAGGATTTTGCCGATGACGTCAAAGCCCTGACCGATGGCGAGGTCGAATTCGAAATCCTGCCCGCCGGCGCGGTCGTCGGGGTCCAGGAAATCCTCGATGCGGTGGATGCCGGCCTGATCGACGGCGGTTTCGCCTGGACCCACTACTGGTCCGGCAAGCATCCCGCTGCCATGCTGTTCGGATCGCCGGTCGCAGGTGCGGGGATCGGCATCGACAACATCGCCTTCATGTCCTGGTTCCTCAATGCCGGCGGCAAGGAGCTCTATGACCAGCTCTGGAAGGAAATGGGCGTCAACGTAAAGGGCTTCATGCTGCAGCCGGTCGGCCCCGAGGCGCTCGGCTGGTTCAAGGAGCCGATCACCACCATGGATGATTTCCGCAAGTACCGGTTCCGCACGCCTCCGGGCATTCCGGGCCAGACCTACAAGGACATCGGTGTCGCCTCGGTCGCCATGGGTGGCGGCGACATCCTGCCGGCGCTGGAAAAGGGCACCATCGATGCCGCCGAATGGTGCTGCCCCAAGCCCGACTCGGTGTTCGGTTTCCAGAAAGTGCTCAAGCACTACTATTTGCAGGGCCTGCACCAGGTGGTGGTCAATGCCGACCTCTATCTCAACGGCGATGTCTTTGCTGAGCTCACCCCGTTGCAGCAGAAGGCCATCGAAGTGGCCGCCAATGCATCGCTGATGAAGGCCATGGCCTACCGCATCAACGAGAATGGCAAGGCGCTCGACAAGCTGATCAACGAGGACGGCGTCCAGCTGCACGACACACCGGCGGAATATTTCACCGAATACATGGCCGCCGCCAATGCCGCGCTTGAAAAGAATGCGTCGGAAAACGCCTTCTTCAAGGAAGTCTGGGACAGCCAGAAGGCATTTGCCCGGACTGCAGTGCCCTATTGGGCCCAGGCCCAGCGCACCAATGCCAATCTAGGTGCTGCTTACGCCGACACGCTCAAAAAACAATAATCATCATGAGCTTGTGACCCGCCCCGTGCTTTCTCGGGGCGGGTCAACCGCCCGGGAGGGGTGAAAAAACAGGGTTTTGTGGGAGGGCACGATGGCCGGGAATGAAACAGACGACACGCTGCCGATCGGTGACGAGCTGCTCGCCGAACGCCGCGCTGGGCCGGGCACGCAGATGCCTGATGACATGCATCCCTTGGCCCGGGTCACCATTCACAGCATCGACACGGTCTCCGAATGGGTCGGCCGCGTGGTGGCGCTGATGGTGGTGCCGATCATCCTGGCGATGGTCTACGAGGTGATTGCGCGCAAGTTCTTCATCGCCCCGACACTCTGGGCCTTCGACGTCTCGCGCATGCTCTACGGCATGTCCTTCATGCTCGGCGCTGCCTATGCGCTGATGCACGGCCTGCATATCCGGGCGGATTTTCTCTACCGCAATTTCGAGATCAAGACGCAAGGCCGCGTCGATCTCGTGCTCTACATTGTGCTGTTCATGCCGGCAATGATCTTCCTGCTGATCGCGGGCTACGAGTTCGCCCTCAAATCGGTCATGCAGGGCGAACGCGCCGGTGACAGCACCTGGGCGCCGGTGGTCTGGCCGGTCAAGGTGTCGCTGGCGGTCGGCGTTGCCCTGCTTCTGGTTCAGGGTGTCTCCGAAATCCTCAAATCCTGGTATGCGGCGACCCGCGGCAGGTGGCCGTCATGAGCTTTTTCGAGATTGCACCTGAAATCATCGGCTTCCTGATGATCGGGGCGATGCTGTTCGCCATTTTCATCGGCTTTCCGATTTCCTTCACGCTGATCTTCCTCGGCATTGTCTTCGGCGCCTGGGGCTTTGGCCTCAAGCTGACGATCTTCCTGATGACCCTGCAATTCTACGGCTCGATGATGGAGCAGACGCTGGCTGCCGTGCCGCTGTTTGTGTTCATGGGCTTCATGATGGAGCAGGCCGGGCTGATGGAGCGATTGTTCAAGGCGGTGCAGCTGATCCTCGCCCGGATGACCGGATCGCTGTTTGTCGCTGTTCTTTTCGTCTCTGTCATTTTCGGCGCCGCCACCGGCATTGTCGGCGCTTCGGTGACGATCCTCGGCATCATGGCCGCCAAGACCATGAGCGAATCCAGCTATGATGTCCGTCTCGCCGCCGGCACCATAACCGCCGGTGGCACGCTCGGCATTCTCATTCCGCCATCGATCATGCTCGTGGTCATGGGCCCGGTTCTGGAAGTTCCGGTCACCGACCTGTTTGCCGCAGCCATCCTGCCGGGCGTAATGATGGCGGTTCTCTATCTCGCCTATGCGCTCGGCCGCTGCTGGCTCAATCCGACGCTGGGTCCTCCCCTGCGTGAAGATCAGATCCCGGGTGACCGCAGCCATGTCTGGCGGGAATTTTTCATGGGTCTTGTGCCGCCGACGATCCTCATTGCCTTCGCCATGGGATCGATCCTGTTTGGCTGGGCGACGCCGACCGAAGGCGCGGGCATGGGCGCCTTCGGCTCGGTGCTGCTGACCATCGGCTACCGCAAGTTCACCTGGAAGCGCACCTATGACGCGCTGCTCAAGACGCTGGAAATCTCGGTTCTGATCCTGTTTCTGGTCGCAGCCTCGAATTTCTTCGGCGCCGTCTTCTCCCGGCTGGGAACCCCTGGCCTGATCACCGACTGGTTGCTGGTACTCGATCTGTCGCCGAGCCTGATCATCATCATGATCCTGGCCATGGTGTTCATTCTGGGATGGCCGCTGGAATGGGTGCCGATCGTGCTGATCATCCTTCCGATCCTGCAGCCGGTGCTGGTTGAAATGAATGTCAACATGACCTGGTTCGCCATTCTTGTGGCGGTCTGTCTGCAAACCGCCTGGCTCAGTCCACCGGTGGCGCTTTCGGCCTACTTCCTCAAGGGCGTGGCGCCGGACTGGGATCTCAAGGACATCTATTACGGCATGATGCAGTTCATGACCGTGCAGATCTTCGGCCTGGTCTTGGTCTTCATCTTTCCCTGGCTGGCCCTGTGGCTGCCGGGATATCTCTATGGCAATTGACCGGCTTCCGGCCAAGGCGTCGCGGCAAACCGATCTGGCGTTGCGATGCGGCCAAACTGGCACTAGAGGTGATCAAGCCAGTTGTGGTTTCTAACCCTCAACAAGGAGGATTTTCCCATGCCCAAGATGACCACCGAGGAAGCGTTCGTCAAAGTGCTTCAGATGCACGGCATCGAGCACGCCTTCGGCATTATCGGGTCGGCCATGATGCCGGTGTCGGATCTTTTTCCAAAAGCCGGAATCACCTTCTGGGATTGCGCCCACGAAACCAATGCCGGCCTGATGTGTGACGGCTATATCCGCACCACCGGCAAGATGGCGATGGCGATCGCCCAGAACGGACCAGGCGTCACCGGCTTCGTCACCCCGGTCAAGACCGCCTACTGGAACCACACGCCGATGCTGTTGATCACGCCGCAGGCGGCCAACAAGACCATCGGCCAGGGTGGTTTCCAGGAGATGGAACAGATGCGGCTGTTTGCCGATTGCGTCTGCTACCAGGAAGAGGTCCGTGACCCGTCGCGCATTCCCGAAGTTCTCAACCGCGTGATCATGAAGGCCTGGCGCGGATCGGCCCCGGCGCAGATGAACATTCCGCGCGACATGTGGACCCAGGTGATCGATGTCGAGCTGCCGCAGATGGTCCGCTTCGAACGCCCCGCCGGTGGCGAGCAGGCCATCGCGGACGCCGCAGCGCTGCTTTCGAACGCAAAATTCCCGGTCATTCTGTCCGGCGCCGGCGTGGTGCTGTCGGGCGCGATCCCGGATCTGGCGAAACTGGCCGAACGGCTTGATGCCCCGGTCTGCTCGAATTATCAGCACAATGACAGCTTTCCAGGATCGCATCCGCTGGCTGTCGGGCCGCTCGGCTACAACGGCTCAAAGGCCGCCATGGAACTGATCGCCAAGGCCGATGTCGTGCTGGCGCTCGGCACAAGGCTCAACCCGTTCTCGACGCTGCCCGGTTACGGAATCGATTACTGGCCCAAGGATGCCGACGTCATCCAGGTCGACATCAATGCCGATCGCATCGGCCTGACCAAGAAGGTCACTGTCGGCATCGAGGGCGACGCCACCAAGGTTGCCCGCGCGCTGCTCGCCCAACTCTCGGACAATGCCGGTGACGCGGGCCGTGAGGACCGCCGCAACCTCATCTCGTTGACCAAGTCCCGCTGGGCCCAGGAACTGTCGTCGCTTGACCACGAGGATGACGATCCGGGCACGGTCTGGAACGAGGAATCACGCCAGCGCGACGCCGATCTGATGTCGCCGCGCCAGGCCTGGCGCGCCATCCAGTCGGCCCTGCCCAAGGACGCGATCATCTCGTCCGACATCGGCAACAATTGCGCCATCGGCAATGCCTATCCGACATTCGAGGAGGGCCGCAAATATCTGGCACCGGGCCTGTTCGGCCCCTGCGGCTATGGCTTCCCGTCGATCCTGGGCGCCAAGGTCGGCCAGCCGGATGTGCCGGTGGTCGGTTTCGCCGGCGATGGCGCCTTCGGCATTTCCATGAATGAAATGACCGCCTGCGGCCGCGAGAACTGGCCGGCCATCACCATGGTGATCTTCCGCAACTACCAGTGGGGGGCGGAAAAGCGCAACACGACGCTCTGGTATGACAACAATTTCGTCGGCACCGAGCTCGACCGCGACACCTCCTATGCGGCGATAGCCGAGGCCTGCGGCGCCACCGGCGTGGTGGTCTCGGACCAGCAGGGCCTGACCGAGGCACTGGCAAAGGCTGTCGAGCGGCAGATGAAAGACGGCGAAACCACCTTCATCGAGGTGCTGCTCAACCAGGAACTGGGCGAACCCTTCCGCCGCGATGCCATGAAGAAGCCGGTGGTTGTCGCCGGCATCAGCCGTGACGACATGCGCCCGCAGCAGGGCGCCGTCTGACGCGAACCGTTCCGGCCGGGATTTGAAAGGGGCTGCGCGTGAGCGTAGCCCTTTCGGTGTTCAGAACTCGGCGATCGTGTCGGCAATGATGTCGATCCCGGCCGAGATCTTGGCGCTTTCGATCGAGGAATAGGCAATCCGGTAATAATGCGCACCGTCTTCGGGATTTTCGAAGAAGAAATGGCCTGGCTCGAGCAGGACGCCCCTTTGCCTGACGGCCAGCGCCAGATCGCGTGCATCGATGCTGTCAGGCGTCTTCATCCAGAAGCTTGAGCCACCCGAGACGTCGGAACCCGCCACATCCAACCCACGGCGGTCGATGGCTTCCTGCATCACCTCGCGCCGCCGCCTGTAGGTCTGGCCCATGCGCGCCACCAGCGCATCGAAATGGCCCAGCGACAGGAAGTTCGCCACCGTGCGCTGCAAATGCCCCGGCGGGTGCCTGACCACCACCATCCGCAGCGCCCGGGCCTCGCGGATGAAGGTTTCCGAGCCGACCATGTATCCGAGCCGAAGGCCGGGAAAAATCGACTTCGAAAACGAGCCGACATAAATCACCCGGCCTTCCTCATCCAGCGATTTGAGCGCCGGAGCGGGCGGGTTGAGGAACGACATCTCGAATTCGTAATCATCCTCGACGATGACGAAATCCTCCCGCGAGGCTTTCTCCAGCAGTTGCTGGCGCCGTTCGAGCGGCATTGTCACGCTGGTCGGGCAATGATGGCTTGGCGTGGTGAACACCACATCGGTCTCCGCCGGCAGGGCATCGAGCCGCATGCCGGCATGATCGACCGGCACATTGACCACGTTGCAGCGCGCGTGGTTGAGCGCCACCCGCAGGCCCGGGTAGCCCGGGTTTTCCATCACCGCGGTACGGCGCTGGTTGAGCAGCACCTGGGCTGCCAGCCACAGCGCATTCTGTCCGCCCATGGTGATCAGGATCTGCTCCGGCTTGGCCTGGATCCCGCGCCGCGGCAGGGTGTTGAGCGCAATGTATTTGACCAGTTCCGGGTCGTCGCGCTCATAGCTGTCGGCGGTCACCGTCGAGAATTCCCGCTTGCCCAGCGCCTGCAGCGCGCATTGACGCCAGTTGGAGTGATCGAAGATCTTCTCGTCTGCTTGGCCATAGATGAAGGGGTAGGGGTAGCTGCGCCAGTCCACCGGCTTTTCCACCAGCACCTGGCCGGAATAGCGCTGTCCGATCGCTCGGTTCCAGTCGACCGAATCCGTCACCTCGCCGCGCGGCGGCTCGAACCGGGTGCGTTGCGGCGCCGTCGGCGAGACGTAATAGCCCGAGCGGCCCTTGGCGATCAGGTAGTCGTCGGAAACCAGCTCGCTGTAGGCCAGCGTCACGGTGATCCGGCTGATGCCGAGATGGGTGGCCAGCTTGCGGCTTGAAGGCAGCTTTGCTCCCGGGATGAAGCGGCCGGACAACACGCCCTCGCTGATCATCCTCTGGATCTTCTGTTGCAGCGTTCCCTCGAATTTCGGGTCGAGAAAAAACGTGTCTATCGGAATCGACATTCGATCGCCCAGCCGGTTTTTGCCAGCCTATCGAAATACTTAGCCCAGCGGAAGGGGCAGAGGGAGGATTGTGGGACCCCTGCGCTGCGGTCTCGCTTCCGCGCGCTCTGCCGCTCTATGCGAACACCCGTCCGAGCGCCTGGTCCACACTGTCGGTGATCCGGTCGATGTCGTCGGCCGTGGCAATCAGCGCCGGGCTGAAACACAAGGTGTTGTTGAAGCCGGGAAGCGAGCGGTTGGTGGCGCCGATGATGACGCCCTGCGCCATGCAGTCGGCGACGACCGCCTGCACCCGCTTTTCATCCATCGGTTCCCTGGTCTTGCGGTCGCTGACCAGCTCGGCGCCGATGAACAGGCCCTTGCCGCGCACATCGCCGATCACGCCATGTCGTTCCTGCAGCACCCTGAGGTTGCCCATCATCCGCTCACCCATCGCCTGGGTGTTCTCGATCAGGTTTTCATCCTCGACAATGCGCATGTTCTCAAGCGCTGCCGCCGGACCTGCAGCGCAGCCGCCAAAGGTCGAGATGTCGCGGAAATAGGACATCGGGTCGGACGGATCGTCCTTGAACTGCTCGAACACGGCTTCCGTGGTCACCGTGCAGGAAATCGCCGCATAGCCTGAAGCCACGCCCTTGGCCATGGTGACGAAATCCGGCTTGATGCCGTAATGCTGGTAGCCGAACCAGGCGCCGGTGCGGCCGACACCGCAGACCACTTCGTCGATATGCAGCAGGATATCGTATTTGGCGCAGATCTCCTGGACCCGCTCCCAGTACCCCGGAGGCGGGGTAATCACGCCACCACCGGCGGTGATCGGTTCCAGGCAGAGCCCGCCGACAGTGTCCGGGCCTTCGCGCAGGATCACTTCTTCAATGGCATTGGCCGCGGCGAGCCCGTAGCTTTCAGCATCCGGGTACTGGCTGCGGTATTCGAGGCAATGCGGAACCATGATAAAACCCTGCGCCATAGGCCCATATTGCTCGGCGCGCTGGGCCTGCCCGCCGGCTGACAAGGTGGCGAGCGTCGTGCCGTGATAGTCACGGTCGCGGTAGAGGATCTTGTATTTGCGGCCACCATGATGCCGGTGCGAGATCTGCCGGATCATCTTGAACGCCTTCTCGTTGGCCTCCGATCCGGAATTCGAGTAATAGACCCGGCTCATTCCCGGCATCTTCTCGATCAGTTTCTTGGCAAAAAGCGCGCCCGGGATCGAGCCTGCGCTGTTGGCGAAATAGTTCATCTTGACCAGCTGGTCGCGCACCGCATCCGCGATGCTTTCCCGGCCATAGCCGACATTCACCGTCCAGACGCCGCCCGACACCGCATCGAGATGCTCCTTGCCGGTGGCGTCCCACACCCGCATGCCGCGGCCCTCGACCATGATCCGCGGGTCGATGGTTTCAAACGGCTTGTGCTGGATCAGGTGATGCCAGACGTGGGCGCGATCGGCTTCGACAACCGCCTGAATATCATTGGTCTGGATGGGCAGGTTCATGCGCGGTCCCTCCCGGGAAAATGGTGATGTCCGGTTCTCCGGCGTCAAAACCATCGCCGAACTCCCGGGCAAGAGAATAGGGCCAGTGGCCCTTCAGCCATATGGCCAGAAAAAGCCGAACAAAACCAAGGGCCTGAGGCTTTAAAAGGAAACTGGTACAATGTTGTCGGGCAAATTGGCGCTATGGCTTTGCATGCCGACTTGATCGACTTGGCAATGTAGGCGCAAGATAGATCTTAAAAGAACGCCAAAAAAAACGGGAACAGCGCCGGAAACCTCGAGTTTGCCCGGCAATATATTGCAATCGAAAGACCGGCATCATGCTGGTCCGGACAGGGAGCATCACATGAAAGCTGCATCAAGAATTTCCGCATTGCTGGCCGGCATTGCCATGGTCGCCACCGCTTCGGCGGCCAAGGCCGAAGAGATCACGGTCGGTTACTTCCTCGAATGGCCGATGCCGTTCCAGTACGCCAAGGTCAAGGGCCTGTATGACGAAGCCCTGGGCATGAAGGTCAACTGGAAATCATTCGACGCCGGCACCGCCATGTCCGCCGCAATGGCTTCGGGAGATGTCCAGATCTCGGTCAGCCAGGGCGTTCCGCCCTTCGTCGTCGCAACCTCCGCAGGGCAGGATCTGCAGATCGCCGATATCGCCGTGGTCTACAACGACAACGACAACTGCGTGGTCAAGGCCGAGCTCGAAATCGACAAGGATAGCGCCAAGGAGCTCGAAGGCAAGAAGGCTGGCGTTCCGATCGGCACCGCCGCCCATTACGGCTTCCTCAAGCAGATGGCGCATTTCGGTGTTGATGTTTCGACCATGGAAGTGGTCGACATGGCTCCGCCGGATGGTGCCGCGGCCTTCGCCCAGGGCAGCCTCGACATGGTCTGCGGCTGGGGTGGTTCGCTTCGCCGCATGAAGGAACACGGCAACGTGCTGCTGACCGGTGACGAGAAGGATGCCATCGGCATTTCCGTCTATGACGTCACCTCGGTGCCGGCATCCTTCGCAGCCGAGCAATCCGATGTGCTGGCCAAGTTCCTCAAGGTCACCGCCGACATGAACGCCATGTGGTTGACGGACTCTGAGGAAATGCTTCCGGTCATCGCCAAGGATTCCGGCATGAGCGAAGAAGATGCGGCCGACACCCTCAAGGGCTTCCAGTTCCCGACCGTTGAAGATCAGCTCTCGGACAAGTGGCTCGGCAAGGCGACGCCTGAATTCCTCAAGGGCGTAGGCGACTTCTTCAAGGAACAGGGCAACATCCCGGCCTCGCGCGACACCTATGACGGCGCGGTCAACGCTGGCCCGCTCGCTGCTGCCGCGAAAATGTAGGCAAGAACCAGACAAACCGGCGGCCGGGCAGATCCCTGTCCGGCCGCCCGGCCACGGCACACTTTGTTTCCATGATTGGAGTAGCCATGGGTAACCTGGTCATTGATGACCTTTCCATGCGCTTTGATCTGCCCAATGGCGGATCGGTGCAGGCACTGAAAAATGTTTCGCTGGAACTGGCAAAAGGCGAGCTTCTGGCTGTTCTGGGCCCCTCAGGCTGCGGCAAGACCACCCTTCTCAACATCGTTGCAGGCTTTCTCGCCCCGACCGGCGGCCAGGTCACACTCAATGGCAAGAAGGTCACCGGGCCCGGTGCGGAACGCGGCATGGTCTTCCAGCAGGGCGCGCTGTTCGAATGGATGAGCGTCCGCCGCAACATTTCCTTCGGCCCGGATATGGCCGGCAAACCCGCGTCCGAAACCGCGCCCATTGTCGAGAACCTCCTCCGCACGGTCGGCCTGCAGGATTTCGGCGACAAGATGATCTACGAACTCTCCGGCGGCATGCAGCAGCGTGTTGCACTGGCGCGCTGTCTGGCCAATGATCCCGATGTCATCCTGATGGACGAGCCGCTCGGCGCCCTTGATGCCCTGACCCGCGAGAAGATGCAGGGCCTGGTGCTCAAGCTGTGGAAGGAAACCGGCAAGACCATCATTCTCATCACCCATTCGGTCGAGGAAGCGCTGCTTCTGGGCGAGCGGCTTTTGGTAATGGCGCCGCGGCCGGGCCGGATCCACAAGGAGTATCACCTGCCCTTCGCCGAGATGGGCGTTGGCCGTGACCTGCGGCTGGTCAAGAAGGAGCCGGAATTCGCCGAGCGCCGCGAAGAAATTCTCTCCATGATCTGGGACATGGAAGAGGAAATCATGGGCCGGCAGGAGGAATCGGCATGATCGTCTTTCTCCTTTATCTGACGATATTCGCGCTGGCCTATGTCGCCTACCGGTTCTGGGAGCGTTCACGCCGGCACATCCATGATTTCGACAGCCTGAAAACCGTGACCTTCGGCGACGAAAGCGCCGTGTCGCCCAACCGCTTTGCCTCGGTCGTCTCGATCATCGCGCTGTTTGCGATCTGGGGCGCTTTCACCGGCTCGGTGATCACGCCGCTGCATGTGCCGGGCCCCTTTGTCGGCGACACGAGTTTCACCTACACCGCCCGCAATGCTGCCGGCGAAACCGATGATGCGGTTGCCCATCTGCGCGTCTACCGGGTGGGTGAAGAGGTGGATCTTCCCGAAGTCTCGGACCAGCCCAATGTTTTCGCGGTCGATGACGCGGTCAAGATCGGCGCCTGGCGATCCGCGCTGAGCCGGCCCAATGAAAACGACATCGGCGGCAAGGAGGACGGCTACAGCCTGATTGCCATTGACGGCCAGCCCATCGCACCGGGCGAAACCGTCCGCTTTTCCGATGGCGAGATCACCATGACCAACAAGGGCAGCCTGTCGATCAAGCCCGACAAGGGCTGGCAGATGGAGCCGATCTGGTTGCCCGCACCCGAAGCAGTTGTCAGCCGGCTGGGGGAAATCGCCAGCGAAGGTTACAAGAACTTCTCGCTGTGGGAGCATCTGGGTTATTCGCTCGGACGCGTCCTCGTCGGCTTCGTCATCGGCTCGATCATCGGTATCCCGTTGGGCTATGCCATGGGCCTGTCCAACTGGTTCCGCGGCTGGTTCGACCCGATTGTCGAGTTCATGCGGCCGGTGCCGCCGCTGGCGCTGATCCCGCTGATCATCATCTGGTTCGGCATCGGCGAGGAAGGCAAGATCATCCTGTTGTTCCTGGCGGCTCTGTGGATCATGACCATTGCAGCCCGTGCGGGGGTCTCCGGCGTGCGCATCTCCAAGGTGCATGCGGCCTATTCGCTGGGCGCGTCGAAATGGCAGATCCTCAGGCATGTCATCGTGCCCAACTCGCTGCCGGAGATCTTCACCGGTGCGCGGGTGGCCATGGGCGTGTGCTGGGGCACGGTGGTCGCCGCCGAACTGGTCGCAGCCGATCGCGGCGCCGGCATGATGATCGTCAACGCCTCCAAGTTCCAGCTCACCGACATCGTCATTCTCGGCATCATCCTGATCGGCATTATCGGCTACGGCATCGATATTCTGATGCGCATGGCCGAGAAATGGCTGGTCCCCTGGAAGGGCCGCGGCTGATTCACGCCAACAATAGGCAACAAAAAAGCCGCCGTTCCGGCATGGAATGGCGGCTTTTCCGTATTTCAAACTGTGGCTGGTCAGATGTCGAGATTGGCCACCGACAGTGCATTGTCCTGGATGAACTCGCGCCGCGGCTCGACTTCGTCGCCCATCAGACGCGAGAACAGGCTGTCGGCGTCGACCGCGTCATTGACCCGGACCTGCAGCAGCGAACGGGCGTGCGGATCGAGCGTGGTTTCCCACAACTGCTCGGCATTCATTTCGCCAAGGCCCTTGTAGCGCTGCAGCGTCAGGCCCTTGCGGCCGACGGCAAACACCGCCTGCAACAACTCGCGCGGTCCCGAAACCCGGGTTCCGCCTTCCTTGCGCCGGATCACCGGCGGCTCGGTGTAGACATCGCGCAGCTTGGCGTTCATCTGGTCGATCATCCGCGCGTCCTGGCTACCGATCAGGCCGGAATCGAGATAGGCGGATTCCTTGACGCCGCGGACGACGCGTTCAAACCGGTAGCCGTTCTCGCTGGTCATGCCGGTCCAGCCCCGCTCGGATTCTTCCGAAATCATGTCGAGCCGCCGGGCAACTTCGGCGGCCATGGCCTCCGACGAAGCCGGATCGGTAGTGCGCTCCAGGTTGAAGGCGCCGGCGATCGCCGCCTGCTCGACAACCGAATGGTCGTAGCGCGAATGCAGGCCTTCGAGCAGCGCACGCATTCTCAGCGCATCGGTGATGGTGTCCCTCAGGTCGGCCCCGGTGCGGACTTCGCCGGTCGAAAGCTCCAGCGAGGCTTCATCCAGCCCCGTCGTGATCAGATAGTCCTCCATCGCCTTCTCGTCCTTGAGATACTGGCTCGATTTGCCGCGCGAGACTTTGTAGAGCGGCGGCTGGGCGATGTAGAGATGTCCACGCTCGATCAGTTCCGGCATTTGCCGGAAGAAGAAGGTCAGGAGCAGGGTGCGGATGTGGGCGCCGTCGACATCAGCATCGGTCATGATGATGATCTTGTGGTAGCGCAGTTTCTCCGGGTTGAATTCGTCCTTGCCGATACCGGTGCCAAGTGCTGTGATCAGCGTGCCGATTTCCTGGCTCGACAGCATCTTGTCAAACCGTGCCCGTTCGACATTGAGGATCTTGCCTCGCAGCGGCAGGATGGCCTGGTTTTCGCGGGAACGACCCTGTTTCGCCGATCCGCCAGCGGAATCGCCCTCCACCAGGAACAATTCGGACTTGGCCGGATCCTTTTCGGAGCAATCGGCCAGCTTGCCGGGCAGCGACGAGATGTCGAGCGCGCCCTTGCGCCGGGTCAGCTCGCGCGCCTTGCGGGCGGCTTCGCGGGCCGCTGCGGCCTCGATCACCTTGCCGACCAGGACCTTGGATTCGGCCGGATGCTCTTCCAGCCAGGCGCTGAGCGTCGAATTGACCAGGTTTTCCACCACCGGCCGCACTTCCGACGACACCAGCTTGTCCTTGGTCTGGGAGGAGAATTTCGGGTCCGGAACCTTTACCGACAGCACTGCTGTCAGACCTTCGCGGCAGTCATCGCCGGTCAGCGAGACCTTTTCCTTCTTGGTCATGCCGGAGCTCTCGGCATAGGCCACCATCTGCCGTGTCAGCGCCGCGCGGAAGCCGGCCATGTGGGTGCCGCCGTCGCGCTGCGGAATGTTGTTGGTAAAGCACAGCACGTTCTCGTGGTAGCTGTCGTTCCACCACATGGCGAGCTCGACGGTGATGCCGTCCTTCTCGCCCAGCAGCGTCACCGGATCATTGACCAGCGCCTTCTTCGAACGGTCGAGATAGCGGACAAAGGCTTCCAGGCCGCCTTCGTAATAGAGCTCCAGCTCTTTGACGTCGGAATGTCGCTTGTCAGCCAGAAGGATGCGCACGCCGGAATTCAGGAACGCCAGTTCGCGCAGGCGATGCTCCAGCGTGCCGAAGTCGAAATCGATCATGGTGAAGGTTTCGCTGCTCGGCATGAAGGTCACTTCGGTGCCGGTCTCGTCACCACAATCGCCGAGCACTTCCAGTGGCGCGTCAGCGACACCGTGGGTGAAGCGGATCTGATGGATCTTGCCCTTGCGCCGGATGACCAGTTTCAGCCAGACCGAAAGCGCGTTGACCACGGAGACGCCCACGCCGTGCAGACCGCCCGAAACCTTGTAGGAATTCTGGTCGAACTTGCCGCCGGCATGCAGCTGCGTCATGATCACTTCGGCGGCCGAAATGCCTTCACCGCTGTGGATATCTGTCGGAATGCCGCGGCCATTGTCGGTTACGGTGACCGATCCGTCCGGGTTCAGCGTCACGGTGACGCGGTCGGCATGGCCTGCCAGCGCCTCGTCGATGGCGTTGTCCACCACCTCGTAGACCATGTGATGCAGGCCGGAGCCGTCATCGGTGTCGCCGATATACATGCCCGGCCGCTTGCGTACGGCGTCCAGGCCCTTGAGAACCTTGATCGATTCGGCGCCATATTCGGCACCTGCGGTCGGGTTTGTCTCAGGCGTATCGTTCATGTAGCAGGTCTTTCAGTCCAGAGCGGCAATGCCGGGCGGAGTAATTGAAAACGCGGCGGCGAATCACCGCTCATACGAGCATCCAGTATAGGCGGGCGGCTGTTGAAAACCAAATCCGCCACGCCATGGAATTGTGGGTTTTGGAATGCATATATGGGGATGGACGGGCCCGAACCCAATGCCCCGCCCCCTGTGGGAGGACATGGCGGTCAAAACCGGCTCGGAACGAGGCGGCAGACGCGCCGCACTCCACACCGAGCCGGGTCTCAAAGGAAGCTGAATGACAGACATCGACACGCCCACAACAGACAGCCCGTTCATACCGCCGGCGCCGGTTCCCAGAACAACGCCGCCTTCGCGCTTCGAGATCATCCGTACCGTCATGCGCAACCCGCTTGAGCTGTGGGGCGAGCCGTCGTTCCGGCTCGACTGGCTGAAGACCAAGTTCTTCAACGAGCGGACTGTTATCGTCAATCACCCGGGCCTTGTGCGCCATGTGCTGGTCGACAACGCAAGGAATTACCGGATGGCGGAGATCCGCCAGCTGGTGCTGCGCCCGATCCTGCGCGACGGCTTGCTGACGGCGGAAGGCGAAACGTGGAAGCGCTCGCGCAAGGCCATGGCGCCGGTGTTTACCCCGCGTCACGCCCGTGGCTTTGCCGAGCAGATGCTCGAGCAGTCAAGGGCTTTCACCGGCCGTTACGAGCAGGCGGCCGACAATGCCGAAGTGCGCGACATTGCCGTCGACATGACCGAACTGACTTTCGACATCCTCTCGGCGACGCTGTTTTCCGGCCAGGTGGCCGGCAGCGAGGAAGAATTCGCCGGCGATATCGACCGGCTCCTGTCGACCATGGGCCGGATCGACCCGATGGACCTCCTCAAGGCGCCGTCCTGGCTCCCGCGTGTCCGTCGCATGCTGGGCAAGCCGATCCTCGCCAAGTTCCGCGGCATTGTCGAACAGACAATGGCCAACCGTCAGCAATTGATGCGCACCGATCCGGACAACGTGCCCGAGGACTTTCTCACCCTGCTGATCAGGCTCCATGGTCCCGATGGCCTGAGGCTGGGCGAGATCGAGGACAACATCATCACCTTCATCGGCGCCGGCCACGAAACCACCGCTCGGGCACTGGGCTGGACGATTTACTGCCTCGCCAACTCGCCCGCCGACCGGCAGAAGGTCGAAGCCGAGATCGACGAGGTGCTGGCGCGCGAGCCGGACCCTGTCAAATGGCTCGACGCCATGCCCTGGACCCGGGCCGCCTTCGAGGAAGCCATGCGGCTCTATCCGCCTGCGCCCTCGATCAACCGCGCGGCGATCGTCGATGACGAGTGGCACAATGGCGAGGGCGAAACCGTCACCATCGAGGCGGGCACAACGGTGCTGGTGATGCCCTGGACCCTGCACCGGCACACAAAATTGTGGGACCAGCCGGGAGCCTTCATTCCGTCCCGCTTCCTGCCGGAGAACCGCGACAGGATCGATCGCTTCCAATACCTCCCCTTCGGCGTCGGTCCGCGGATCTGCATCGGCGCCACCTTTGCGCTGCAGGAGGCGGTGATCGCGCTCGGTGTCCTGCTTTCACGTTACCGCTTCGACTGCACCGAGAAGACAAAGCCCTGGCCGATGCAGAAGCTGACCACCCAGCCCGAGGGCGGCTTGCCGATGCGCGTCAGCCGCCGCTAGGGCAGGATATGGTCAGTCATCCCCGGTGCCTCGGTGTCTTGGTCTGCGGTTCGAAGTGGTGGCGTCGGTGCTGAAACCGGCCTATGTCAGATCTGAGCTCCCGCAGCTGTGGAGCGCATCAACGGAATGCTCGACATGACCTCACCCCTGTTTCTCGGCATTGATACCGGCGGCACCTATACCGACGCTGTTCTTTACAGCGAAACCGAAGGCGTTCTCGCCTCCGCCAAGTCGCTGACGACCCGCCACGATCTGGCGATCGGCGTGTCCGGTGCGGTAGAAACCGTGCTCGCCGAAGTCGGCGGTGCGGTGAAGCGCATCCGGCTGGTGTCTTTGTCGACGACACTCGCCACCAATGCGCTTGTGGAAGGCCAGGGCGGCCGCGCCGGACTGGTGATGATCGGCTTCGGGCCGGAGGATCTGGCCCGTGACGGCCTCGCCGAAGCTCTGGGCACCGACCCGGTGATCTACCTCACCGGTGGCCACAATGTGCATGGCAACGAGACCCCGCTCGATCTGGCGCCGCTCGAAGCCCAGCTCGACAGCCTGGGTGAGCAAGTTTCCGCGGTGGCGATTGCCGGCTATTTTGCCGTCCGCAATCCGGCGCACGAAATCGCGGTGCGTGACCTCATTCGCCAGCGGACATCCCTGCCGGTCACCTGCAGCCATGATCTGTCGTCGCGTCTCGGCGGGCCGCGCCGGGCGCTGACCACGCTGCTCAATGCGCGGCTGATTTCCATGGTGGCGCGGCTGATCGACGCCACCAGTGGCTACCTTTCAAGCCGCGGCATCGACGCGCCCTTGATGGTTGTGCGTGGTGACGGCGCGCTAATTTCAGCCGCCGAGGCGCTGATGCGGCCGATCGAGACCATCCTGTCCGGCCCGGCGGCAAGTCTGGTCGGCGCACGCCATCTCACCGGGCTCGACAATGCCGTCGTCTCCGACATTGGCGGAACCACCACCGATGTGGCCGTGCTTGATGGCGGTCAGCCGAGGCTCGACAGCGAAGGCGCCACCGTCGGCCGCTACCGCACAATGGTCGAGGCCGTGGCCATGCACACATTCGGGCTCGGCGGCGATTCCGAGGTGCGGCTTGAGGAAGGCGGCTTCGAGGCCGGCCTGACGCTCGGCCCGCGCCGGTTGATGCCGCTCAGCCTCGCCGCCCATCTCTGGCCGGACCCGGTGCTTGCTGGCCTGGAGCGGCAGGCACAGGCCTCCTTCGCCGGGCGTTACGATGGCCGGCTCGCCCTGCGCACCGGCCTTCCGCACGCGCTTGCTGCAGGCCTCACCGCGCAGGAAGCAGCCCTTTACCAACGCATCACGCTCGAGCCGCAAACACTCGACGCGGTGCTCACCGGCACGTCGCAGCGCGCCACGCTCGACCGGCTGGTTTCGCGCGGCCTGGTGCTGATTGCCGGCTTCACCCCGTCCGACGCCATGCATGTGCTGGGCCGTCAGGACCAATGGAATGCGGATGCGGCACGCCTGGGCGCCGAGATCTTTGCGCGCCGCAAGGCAGGTTCGGGCCGCGTCGTGGCGCAATCACCGGCCGAGCTTGCGGAGATGGTTTCCCGGCGTCTGACCCGCCAGAGCGCCGAGGCTGTGCTGACCGCGCTGATCGCGGACCAGGGCATCACCGGGATCGATGTCGCCCGGTCGGCCTTTGTCGATCGCGCGCTTGGCCGCACACCCGGTCTGGTCTGCTTCAGCGTCAAGCCTGACCGTCCTCTGGTGGCGCTTGGCGCCTCGGCCCCTGTGCACTATCCGGCCATTGCCGACATGCTCGACATTCAAAGTTTCGTCCCCGTCCATGCCGGTGTCGCCAATGCGGTGGGCGCCGTGGTCGGCCAGGTCCGCGAGACGGTGACGGTTTTCGTCAGCGAACCCGAGGAGGGTCGCTTCGTGCTCAACGGTGCGGGAGAGCATCAGATGTTCAGGAATCGCGAGGAAGCCTTTGCCCGGGCGCGGGAAGTGTCTGTCTCCGAGGCCCGGCAGGCTGCGACCCGCAGCGGCGCGGATCATCCCGGCGTCGAGCTCACTGAGCAGATCGACATGCCGGTGATCGAGGGGCTGGAAAAGTTCATCGAGGCCCGCTTCATCGCTGTTGCCTCGGGGCGTCCGCGCATCGCCGGCAAATGACTTGTTCCGATTTGGAATAAATCATTTGCACCTTAGATCAATTGACAGGCAATGCGCCGCCCGGCAGGGTCGGCTCCAAATCGGGACGCGTGGGATCGCGTCCGCAGAAAATGGAGACTCACTGTGGCAAGAATCGAAACAAATGGGCTGAAAATCAGCGCCGACCTGCACGATTTCATCGTCAACGAAGCCATGCCGGGCACCGGTGTCGAGGCCGAGGCTTTCTTCCAAGCCTTCGGTGATGCCGTTGCCGAACTTGCGCCGAAGAACCGCGCGCTGCTCGCCAAGCGCGATGAGATGCAGGACAAGATCGATGCCTGGTACCGCGAGAATGGCGCCCCGGTCGATATGGGCGTCTACAAGGATTTCCTGACTTCGATCGGCTACCTGCTGCCCGAAGGCGGTCCGGTGCAGGTCTCGACCGAGAATGTCGATCCCGAGATCGCGCTGATCGCCGGTCCGCAACTCGTTGTTCCGGTGATGAACGCCCGTTTCGCGCTCAATGCCGCCAATGCCCGCTGGGGCTCGCTCTATGATGCGCTCTACGGCACCGATGCGCTCGGTGATCTGCCGCAGGCCGGCGGCTATGACGAGGAACGCGGTGGCCGCGTCATCGCCTGGGCCAAGGCGTTCCTCGACGACAGTGTTCCGCTGGCAAAAGGCACATGGGCCGAGGTCACCGGCTTCGACTTCGAAAGCGGCACGCTGAAAATCGAGACCGTCGCAGGCGAGACCACGCTCGCGGATCCCGCGCAGTACACCGGTTTCAAGCGTGACAACGACCAAGCCTACCGGCTCTATTTCCAGAAGAACGGCCTGCACGCCGTCGTCTGTGTCGATCCCGCAAGCGTCATCGGCAAGACAGACAAGGCCGGCATCTCCGATGTGATCCTCGAATCTGCCGTCACCGCGATCATGGACTGCGAGGATTCCATCGCCGCCGTCGACGCCGAGGACAAGACGCTGGTCTATCGCAACTGGCTCGGCCTGATGAAGGGCGATCTCGAGGAAGAGGTGCACAAGGGTGGCAAGAGCTTCACCCGCAAGCTCCATGCCGACATCGAGTACTCCACCCCCGATGGCAAGGAAGCCTCGCTGAAAGGCCGCTCGCTGATGCTGATCCGCAATGTCGGCCACCTGATGACCAACCCGGCCATCCTGATGAGCGACGGCAGCGAAATCCCGGAAGGCATCATGGATGCGTTCGTGACCGGCCTCATCGCCCTGCATGACATCGGCCGCGATGGCCGCCGCGCCAATTCGGCCACCGGCTCCATGTATGTCGTCAAGCCGAAGATGCACGGCCCCGAGGAAGTGGCCTTCGCCGTCGAGATCTTCGGCCGCGTCGAAAAGGCTCTCGGCATGGCGCCCAACACCATCAAGATGGGCATCATGGACGAGGAGCGCCGCACCACCATCAACCTCAAGGAATGTATCCGCGCCGCCTCAAGCCGCGTGGTCTTCATCAACACCGGCTTCCTTGACCGCACCGGCGACGAGATCCATACCTCGATGGAAGCCGGCCCGATGATCCGCAAGGGCGACATGAAGCAGGCAGCCTGGATCGCCGCTTACGAAAACTGGAACGTCGACATCGGTCTCGAATGCGGCCTCGCCGGCCATGCCCAGATCGGCAAGGGCATGTGGGCCATGCCGGATCTGATGGCGGCGATGCTCGAACAGAAGATCGGTCATCCGAAGGCGGGCGCCAACACCGCCTGGGTGCCGTCGCCGACCGCGGCCACCCTGCACGCCACCCACTACCACAAGGTCAGCGTCGCAGACGTCCAGGCCGAGCTGCGCACCCGCGACCGGGCGAAGCTGGACGATATCCTGTCGATCCCGGTGGCCAGCAAGCCAAACTGGACGGTCGAGGAAATCCAGCACGAAATCGACAACAACGCGCAAGGCATCCTGGGCTATGTCGTGCGCTGGGTCGACCAGGGCGTCGGCTGCTCCAAGGTGCCCGACATCAATGATATCGGCCTGATGGAAGACCGTGCGACGCTCAGGATCTCGGCCCAGCACATGGCCAACTGGCTGCATCATGGCGTTGTCAGCAGAGACCAGATCATCGAGACCATGAAGCGCATGGCAGTGGTCGTCGATGGCCAGAATGCCGGCGATCCCGCCTATCAGCCGATGGCGCCGGACTATGACAAGTCGATCGCCTTCCAGGCCGCGGTTGAGCTGGTTCTCGAAGGCCGCACCCAGCCCAACGGCTACACCGAGCCGGTGCTGCACCGCCGCCGTCTCGAGCTCAAGGCCGCCGACTGAGCCAGGAAAAACTGCGCCCGGGATGCCTCGCGTCCCGGTGCGCCACTCGATCTCGAAAACCGCTATTGAAAAAGCCCGCCAGGTCATCCCCGGCGGGCTTTTGAATTTCAATACTGCGTCAGGTCTATTGCTTGACGATCACGCGGGCGCTCTTTCCGGGACGGACGCGCTCGTAAAGGTCGATGATGTCCTGGTTCATCAGGCGGATGCAGCCCGACGACGCCGCGGTGCCGATCGAATTCCATTCCGGCGTGCCGTGCAGGCGGAACAGCGTGTCCTGGCCCTTCTGGTTGAACAGGTAGAGCGCGCGGGCGCCGAGCGGGTTGCTCAGGCCGGGCTTCATGCCGTCCTTGCCGTACTTGGCCAGTTCAGGCTTGCGGCTGATCATTTCCTTGGGCGGGGTCCAGGTCGGCCATTCCTGTTTCCAGGCAATATAGGCTTCGCCTTCCCAGGCAAAGCCTGCCTTGCCGACGCCGATACCATAGCGCACCGCCTTGCGGCCTGGCAGCACCAGGTAGAGATAGCGGTTGGGCGTATCAACGATGATGGTGCCGGGCTTTTCCTTGGTGCTGTAAGACACGATCTGGCGATGGAACTTCTTGTCGATCTTGCTGATCGGCACCGCCGGGATCGAATAGCCGGCATCCGTGACCGAACCATATTCCGAGGTGAAGATCTGCGACGAGGAGCCGGTTTCGCTGCTTGATGTACAGCCGGCGAGTGCAAGCGCCGCGATCAGTCCGGCAGCAGTAAGGGAAAAGCGAGGTGTCATGTGAAAACTTCCGAGAGCGAGGCGTAACCGCCGGTTTTGAACCGCGGTCAACGTGATGCTGTTTATTTTAATTAAGTCTTAACTATGCAACTGTTTTGACTGAAAAATTGAGACAATATTCAAGCTTTGTCGGACTGCATTGTTTTTCTGCAACATCAGCACGACCTGACATTGCGATAGAACAAATGCCGTGGCACGTATAGATCATGCCGATCATTTCCCCACATTCCACAAATCCGCTTATCGACGGAAGACAGTCCGATCGCGCCATGATGGTGCGCCGCGGCGTGCAGCGGCTGTTCGCCGATCTGAAGCTGTCGATGGTGCCGGAACTGGCGCTGGCTTCCGGCCGCAGGGCGGATCTGGTGGCGCTCGGCCCGAGCGGCGAGATCTGGATTGTCGAGATCAAATCCTCGATTGAAGACTTCCGCACCGACAGCAAATGGCCTGATTACCGCCAGCACTGCGACCGGCTGTTCTTTGCCACCCACGCCGGCGTGCCTGCCGATATCTTCCCTGAAGACTGCGGACTGATCATCGCCGATGAATGGTCGGGGCATCTGCTCAGGGAAGCGCCGGAACACAGGCTTGCGGCGGCAACCCGCAAGGCGATGATGCTGCGCTTTGCCCGCTCGGCCGCCGACCGGCTGCTGCTCGCCGAACTGGCTGCAGGCGCAAGCTGAAACCGGATCTCAGTCCCGAATTGTCCGGCCTCAGCGCGGGGCGCGTTTTGCCAGGATCCGCTGCAGGGTTCTGCGGTGCATGTTGAGCCGCCGGGCCGTTTCCGAGACATTGCGCTCGCACATCTCGTAAACCCGCTGGATATGTTCCCAGCGTACCCGGTCGGCCGACATCGGGTTCTCGGGAACCTCCGCCCGTTCGCCGGGCTTGCGGGTCAGGGCTGCAAACACTTCGTCCGCATCCGCCGGCTTGGCCAGGTAATCGATGGCGCCAAGCTTCACCGCTGTCACCGCCGTGGCAATGTTGCCGTAGCCGGTCAGCACGATGATGCGGGTGTCGTCGCGGCGTTCACGAATGGCCTCGATCACATCCAGCCCGTTGCCGTCCTGAAGCCGCATGTCCACGACGGCGTATTTGGGTGTCTTGGCGCGTGCCTGAGCCAATCCTTCAGCGACGCTTTCGGCGATTTCCACCTCAAAGCCACGCGTTTCCATGGCGCGGGCAAGCCGGCGCAGGAAGGGTGCGTCATCATCGACGAGCAGGAGAGTTGCGTCCGGCCCGATGGCCTCGGCTTCATTGGTCTGGGCGATTTCGCCGGTCATGGGTCACCTCACGGGTGCTGCTGCGCAGCTATACACCACCGATTTAATGCGTTTGCTCAAATTATCCAGCTCCAGACGCATTTCAAAGCATCTTATCTGATCCATACAGGTCCATTTTCTCTCTCGGCCAGCTTACCTTGACATGCGCGCCGGTGGCGGGAGGCGGTTTGTTGGCAAATTCGAGAGAGGCTCCGGATCGCTCAAGCAGGGTTTTGGCGATGAACAGGCCAAGCCCGAGCCCGCCGCCCTTTTCCCGGTCCTGCCGGCCACGCCGGTTCATGAACGGAACCCCGATCTGGGTCAGCACGTCAGGGGCGAAGCCGGGCCCGTCATCGTCGATCGAGATCTCCACCCGGTCGCGATCATGGCTGACTGTCACCGTTACCCTTGTCTCGGCAAAATCGACCGCGTTCTCGATCAGGTTACCGAGCCCGAAAAGGATCGCCGGATTGCGCCGGCCGATGGTTTCCCGCATCTCGGAATCGCCGTGCACCACGTCAATGGTGATGCCGAATTCGCGGTGCGGCGCGATCACTTCCTCGATCAGCGAACGCAACGGAAGCCGGATCATATGCGCTTCGTCCTCGGCCGACAGGCTTGTCAGCCGCCTCAGGATATCGCGGCATCGCTCGGTCTGGCTGCGCAGCAGCATCAGGTCGTCGGTGAACCGCGGGTCGTCAACCAGCGCCTTTTCCATCTCGCGCGCCACCACCTGGATGGTCGCCAGCGGCGTGCCCAGTTCGTGCGCCGCCGCCGCTGCAAGGCCGTCGAGGGCCGAGATGTGCTGCTCGCGCTGCAGCACCAGCTCGGTTGCCGCCAGCGCATCGGCCAGCTGGTTGGCTTCCGCCGAGACCTGGAAGGAATAGAATGCGGTGAACGCCATGGTCGACACGATCGCGATCCAGACCCCGAGAATGAGCAGGAAGGGCACCTCGATCGTGCTGCCGGGATACCAGGGCAGCGGCAGCGAGAAGAAGGCAAGGATCGTCGCCGCGGTGACCGACAGAACACCCAGGCTCAAGGTGTGACGCACCGGCTGCGAGGCCGAGGAGATGATCACCGGCACGCACAAGAGCACCGAAAACGGATTGGCCAGCCCGCCGGTCATGAACAAGAGCCCCGACAGCTGCAGCACGTCGAAGGACAACACTGCCGTCGCCCCCAGCGGCGGCAGCCGGTGGGCGGCGGGAAACCGCACCGACAGGAACACGTTCATCCAGGCCGAGCAGGCAATCAGCGCGAAACAGAAAAGCTCGGGAACATCAAACCCGTAGCCATGGGCGATGATCAGAACCGTCACGCTCTGGCCGATCACGGCCAGCCATCTCAGCCGCGTCAGCGTCTGCAGCCGCAGCCGGTGCCGGATCGAATGGTCTTCAAGAAAGGAAGGAAAGACTGTCATGTCCCCTGATCTAGCGCATTGATTGCGAAACCTGCAATCGATTTGGCTGGGGCATCATGTCCCGCGCGGCTTGGCGCGGTGGGTCGGCGCTGCTTCTGCGGGGTTCTCCGGCCAGGGATGGCGCGGATAGCGCCCGCGCATCTCGGCGCGCACATCGGCCCAGGAGCCGGCCCAGAAGCCCGGCAGGTCGCGCGTGGTCTGGATTGGCCGTTGCGCCGGCGACAGCAGCTCCAGCGTCAGTGGCAATCGCCCCCCGGCGATCGCCGGATGCCGGGTTTCGCCAAACAGTTCCTGCACCCGGATCGCCACCACCGGACTGCCTTCGTCATAGCGGATCGGCACCCGTGATCCGGTCGGGGCTTCGTAATGCGACGGTGTCAGCCGTGCGATTTCGCTACGCGCGCCCGGCCGGCACAGGGACAGCAGGCCCTCGTAAAGCCCGTCCCGGTCGATGGCTTTCAGCGATGTCACGCCGGGCTGGAAGGGCGCAAACCATGTTTCCAGCTCATCCAGAAGCGCCTCGTCGGAGACATCGGGCCACGGCGCGCCGAGGCTCTTGTGCAAAAACCCGATCCGGTCGCGCAGTTGCAGGCCAGCGGTGGAAAACGGCAACACCTTGATGCCGGCCTTGCGGATCGCCCCGCACAGCACGGCCATCGCCGCCGCATCATCGGGCTTCGGCAGCGGCGTTTCGGCCAGAATGATGGCGCCGAGCCGGCTCACCCGCCGCGCCCGCACCGCGCCCGATTGCGCGTCAAACACGCACTCCTCGCTCTGCACCGCCCGGGTCTCCAGAACCTCGTCCAGCGCTTCGCCCGACAATTCTGCCGCGGCGAGAATGCGCGCCGCCTGGGCCTTGCCGCTCATGTCGGCGATCACCAGGAAGTCCGCACCTGCCAGACGGTTGGTCTCGTCGATCATCGCACCACGGCCATTGGCAAGCACGAACTTGCCCCGGGCGCCGCGCTGCCGGGCGATCCGGTCCGGAAACGCATGCACCAGCAGCGATGCCGCGGAAGCGGTATGAGTTGCTGGTCGTTTGCCGCCCGCCAACCGGGCTGCCAGCGCCCGCGCTGACGTCCCCCGCGGGGACCGGTCCGAGCGGAACCGCGACAAGCGTGTTTCCAGATCCGCATCCTGCCCGCCAAGTCCCTGCTCGGTGAGCAGCACCGCCAGCTCCGCGGCCTCGTAGCCAAATCCGTCTTCCTGCCCCGACACCACCATCGAGGCGAGCCGTGGCGGCAGCGCCAGCGCCCGCATGCGCTTGCCCCGGTCGGTCAACCTGCCCTCCGCATCGATCGCGCCAAGGCTTTCGAGCAGCACACGGGCTTCGTTGATCGCAGCATCCGGCGGAGGATCGATAAAGCGCAAGTCGCGCGGGTCTTTCACCCCCCAGGCCAGGCAGTCGAGCACCATGGCTGAAAGATCGCTCGCCAGCACCTGCGGCGTCGAGAATGCGGGCAGCGCCTTGGTCTGTTCGGTCCGCCACAGCCTGACGGCAATGCCCGGTTCCGTTCGTCCCGCGCGCCCTGCGCGCTGGTCGGCGGACGCCTGCGAGGCCTTGATGGTTTCAAGCCTTGTGATCCCGGTTGACGGCTCATAGACCGGCTGGCGCACCAGCCCGCTGTCGATGACGATGCGCACCCCGTCAATGGTGATCGAACTTTCCGCCACCGGGGTGGCCAGCACCAGTTTGCGTCGGCCTTCGGGCGCCGGCTTGATCGCCGCGTCCTGCTCTTGTGAACTCAGCCCGCCATAAAGCGGCTGGATGTCGGTCAACGGTCCGAGTTGCCCCTCAAGTCGGGACGCGACCTGCCGGATCTCGCCCTGACCCGGCAAAAACGCCAGGATAGAGCCGGTTTCGCTGCGGTGAAGCGTCTCGATGCCGCTTGTCATCGCCGCTTCGATACGGATACCCGGTGGCCGGTCGATATGGCGGATCTCGACCGGAAAGCTGCGGCCCAGGCTCTCGATCACCGGGCAATCGTCCAGCAGCGCCGCTACACGGTCCGTGTCCAGCGTCGCCGACATCACCAGGATGCGTAAATCCTCGCGCAGCCCCGACTGGATATCGAGCGCCAGCGCCAGTCCGAAATCGGCCTCCAGCGCGCGCTCGTGAAACTCGTCGAAGATCACGCAATCGACACCCTCGAGATCGGGCGAGGAGAGCGCCATGCGCGTGAACACGCCTTCGGTCACCACCTCGATACGGGTTTTCGCCGAGACCCTGGTATCAAGCCGCATCCGGTAGCCGACGGTTGCGCCAACCTCCTCGCCCAGCATCGAAGCCATCCGCCGTGCCGCGGCGCGGGCCGCCAGCCGGCGTGGCTCGATCAGGATGATCTTGCCGGTGAGCCAGGGCTCCTCTGCCAGCACCAATGGAACCAGCGTGGTCTTGCCCGCGCCCGGCGGGGCGGCGAGAACGGCGTTGGGGCCATCGGCAAGAGCTGCGCGCAAGGGCGCAAGCGCGTCGGAAACCGGCAGATCCGTAAAGCGGGACGCAATGTCGCTCACGCCGGGTCGACCTTGTGCACCTGTCCGCCGGCGGCGCGGGCATCATCCTCGTCATGGGTGACAAGCACCACAGGCAGTCCTGCCCGCCGCGCCCGGTCAAACACCAGCTGCCGGGTTTGCTCGCGCAAGTTCGCGTCGAGTTTGGAAAACGGCTCGTCGAGCAGCAAGAGCCGCGGCCGCGACGCCAGCACCCGCTGCAGCGCAACGCGGGCCTTTTGCCCGCCCGACAGCGTGTCGGGGTCGCGATCACCGAAACCGGCCAGACCGGCGTCTTCCAGCGCTTCGTCGGCCAGGGCCCGTCTTTGCTTGCGGCCATGCACATCTTCCGGAATGGCAATGGCGATGTTGTCGGCGACGCTTAAATGCGGAAACAGCAGCGGATCCTGAAACAGGATTCCCGCATGGCGTTTTTCCGCTTCCAGTGCGGTCAGATCGATGCCGTCGACGATCACCCGGCCGCTGGCGGTGAACACCGGGTCGAGAAACCCGCCGAGATAGGCAAGCAATGTCGATTTTCCGGACCCGGACGGCCCCATCACGGTCAGCGTCTCGCCGCGGCCGACTTGGGCGTCGAGCGCCACCAGCACGCGGTCGCCGAGGCAGATATGCACGCCGTCAAGTTGAAGTCCCTGAGTGTCGCTCATGCTGTCCAATCTCACACCCGCAAGCCACGCCGGTTGCGGAATAGCAAGCCGGGCAAACCCGTTGCAATGGCAAATGCCAGAAACGGCAGCAATGTCTGCATGAAAGCATAGACGCCGATAGCGCGGCGGTTGCCCCCCGCTGCCAGCGCTACCGCTTCCGTGGTCACCGTGGTCAGCCGCCCGCCGCCGATCAGCACCGTTGGCAAATACTGCCCGACCGAAACCGAAAACCCGACCGCAGCCGCCGTCAGAATGGCCCGCGTCAGCATCGGCAGCCTGATCCGGATCAGCGTTCGGGTGCGGCTCATGCCCAGCCCTGCCGCTATCAGGTCATGCCTCCGGTCATGCGCCCGCCACGGATCGCTGAGCGACAGGAACACGTAGGGCAGCACGAAGACCAGATGCGCCAGCACCAGCGCCGGAAAACTGGCATCGACCCCGAGCCATATCGACAGCACCTGCAGTCCGAACATGAACGAGATCTGCGGCACGATCAGCGGCAGGTAGATCAACAGCAGCGCACCATGGCCACGCCCGCGCCCGGTCTCGTATTCGCGGTCGAGACACAGGATCGTCAGCACCAGCGCGATCAGCGTCGACAGCCCAGCCACAGCCAGCGTGGTCGCCAGCGGGCCGCTCATCCGCGGCAGCGCCTGCATCCAGCTCCTCAGGCTGAAATTGGCAGGAAGCGCATCGGGGAATTGCCACAGGCCGGAAACCGACCACAGCGCCAGCACGGCAATTCCGCCGAACACCGCGACAGCCGAGCCGATCATCACCATCCGCGCCCCGGCGCGCAGCCACCGGTCACGCTGCATCCGGTGGCCGCAATTGCGCGCCCGCCTCACCAGCGCCGCACCGATTCTTTCAAGCCCGATCCAGCCGATCAGCGCAGCAAGCGTCACGCCGAGCTGCGCCACCGCACCCGCGGAGGCCAGGAACCGGGTCTCGAGATCCGGATCGTTCATCCAGTCGATCAGCCTGACCGGAAGCGTCGGCGGCAGGTGCGGTCCGAGGATCAGTGCCACATCGACCACCGAACTGGCATAGGCCACCACCGCAAACACGGCGAGCCGGATCTGCCGGTAAAGCGGCGGCCACAAAAGGAAGGTGAAGCTGGCGATGCGGCCATAACCCAGCGACCGCCCCAGCCGCATGGTCTCGACATGCCGTGTCTGAGGCAGCGCGGCGAGTGTCACCAGGAACAGGAACGGAATTTCCTTGACGATCAGCCCCGCCATCATCGACAGCGCCAATGGGTCATTGACGATCAACAGATCCGGCGGCCGATCGTAGCCGGTGAGCCACGGCGAGACCAGCCGCATCAGCATGCCCGAAGGTGCAATCAGGAACGCCAGCCCGAAGGCCGCCGCCGCATGCGGCACCGACAGCAGCGGCGATATCATCCGCCGCATCCGGGCAAATCCTGCCGTCCCCAGATCACTGGCGACGAACGCCGCCACCGCGCCGAGCGACACCAGCGTCGTCACCAGCCCGATCAGGATTGAGAGACCCGCCGAGCGGACGATCCCCGGCACCTCGGCCAGCGCCGAAAAATGCGCGGTGGTGAAACTCACGCCGCCCAGTTCCGGCAGGTAGCCCAGCGCGGGAAGCGCAGTTCCTGCCAGCCCGAACGCCAGCGGCCCGAGCAGGATCGCCAGGGTTAGCGGCGGCGCCAGTCGCGCCAGGCGCACGCCGCCGGTCATGTCAGATATATCCGTGGTGCGTGATCATGCCGGTCAGTTGGCCGCGCCGTAGCGCCTCAGCCACTCGCCCTCGATATGCTCCATCCAGTCCGGATGCGGCTCATCCAGCGCCGGGCCCAACTCATCGGGCTTCAGCGTGGCGATGCCGAGATCCAGCGCGTCGAAGGCGGCGCGGTCCTGGTCGGACAGCTTGTCCATCGATAGCACCGTCGGATCGCCCCAGATCGACGGATCCTGCTTGCGCGCCTGGGCTTCCGGCGAGATCAGGAAGTTGGCCAGCACCAGCGCGCCGGCCTTGGCTGAAGCATTGTAGGGAATGGCGACAAAATGCGTGTTGCCCAGCGTGCCATCCGCATAGGTGAAGGAGCGAACCGTTTCGGGCAATTCGCCGGCAGCGATTCCGGCCGAGGCTTCCGACGGGTTGAAGGCAAAGATGACGTCGAGTTCGCCATCGGCCAGCTTCTGCTTCATGTCGGGATAGTTCTGCGGATAGGCCTTGCCGCTGCGCCACAGATTGGGATGCAGCTTGTCGAGATAGTCGAACAACGGCGCCGAATCCGCCTTGAAGCTCGCCTCGGTCACCGGCTGGCTCAGCTTTGACCTGTCGTCGATGGTTTCGATCAGCACCTGCTTCAGGAACGACGAGCCAATGAAATCCGGTGGCTGCGGATAGGAAAACCGCCCCGGATTTTCCTGCGCCCATTCGAGCAGCTCTGCCGAGGACTTCGGCATGCCATCAGCCGGCGTGCGGGCGGTGTCGTGGAAGAACACCATCTTGGCCCCGCCCCAGGGGCTTTCGAGCCCGTCTGTGGGAATGGTGAAATCGGTCAGGATCGTGGGCTTGTTCTCATGGTCGACATAGGCCCAGTTCGGCAGCCCGGTGGTCCAGTCAGGCGCCATCAGGAGTTCCTGGCGCTTCATCGAGGCAAAGTTCTCGCCATTGATCCAGATGAGATCGACCGAGCCGCCCTCGTCCTTGCCGGCAGATTTTTCGGCCAGCACCTTTGCCACCGCGTTGGCGGTGTCGTCGAGTTTCACGTGAACCACCTCGACGCCGAAGCGGTCTCTCAGCGTCTCTCCGGCCCAGCCGATATAGCTGTTGATGTTCTCGGAGCCGCCCCAGGCGTTGAAATAGACGGTCTGGCCCTTGGCCTCTTCCAGTACGGCATCCCAGTCCCGCGGGTCGGGGTCGGCGGCGTGGACCGGAAGGGTCAGGCCAAGCGCGGCACTCAGCGCGCCGGCAAGCACGGTCGGAAATTTCAACATGGCAGTCCTCCTCAGGCGGCAGATCATGTCCACACACCACAAGCCCTTGAAGGCGTCAAATAAATGCCCCCTGTCCCGGCGTCACAATTTGGTGACCCGCACGTGTGTGGGCAGCCTGCGAACCCCGGTCGGCTCTAGTGCGCCTCGTCCCAGTTCAGCGCTGCGCGGGCGTCGACTTTCAGCGGCACGGCCATGTCGACGGCCGGCATGGCGGCGTTTTCCATCACCTCGACGATCAGCGGGATGATCTTTTCGGCCTCGGCTTCCGGCGCTTCGAAGATCAGTTCGTCGTGAACCTGCAGCAGCATCCGGGCATTGGCGCCGGCCTTTTGCAGAGCCGGTTCCATCCGCACCATGGCGCGGCGGATCACATCGGCGGCGGAGCCCTGGATCGGTGCGTTGATCGCTGCGCGCTCGTTGAAAGCGCGGACCTGCGGATTGGACGAGCGGATCTCCGGATAATGCGCCCGGCGGCCGAAGATCGTCGTCACATAGCCATGTTCCTTGGCTTCCGCCTTGGTGGCTTCCATGTAGTCCTTGATGCCGGGGAAGCGCTCAAAATACTTCTTGATGTAGTCGCCCGCTTCCGAGCGTTCGATGCTGAGCTGGTTGGCCAGCCCAAACGCCGAAATGCCGTAGATGATGCCGAAATTGATCGCCTTGGCGCGGCGGCGCACTTCCGAAGGCATGCCTTCGACCGGCACCCCGAACATTTCCGACGCCGTCATGGCGTGAATGTCGACGCCGTCGGCAAAGGCCTGGGTCAGCTGCGGAATATTGGCGACATGCGCCAGCACCCGAAGTTCGATCTGGCTGTAGTCGGCCGAGATCAGCACATTGCCCGGTTCGGCAATGAAGGCAGTGCGGATCTTGCGACCGGCGGCGGTGCGCACCGGGATGTTCTGGATATTCGGATCCGAGGAGGACAGCCGTCCGGTGGTGGTCGCCGCCATCGCAAACGACGTGTGCACCCGCTGCGTCCGGGGATTGATGAAGCCTGGAAGCGCGTCGGTATAGGTCGATTTCAGCTTGGTCAGCTGCCGCCAGTCGACAATCTTGCGTGGCAGCTCATGGCCGGCGGCCGCAAGATCCTCGAGTGCCTGGGCCGTGGTCGACCATTGTCCGGTCTTGGTTTTGGTGCCGCCCGGCAGGCTCATCTTGTCGAACAGGATCTCGCCGAGCTGCCTGGGCGAGCCGACATTGAAGCTCTCGCCGGCCAGTTCCTGGATTTCGGCCTCCAGCGCCGCCGCTCCCTGGGCCAGTTCGCCCGAAAGCCGCGACAGGATCTGCCGGTCGACCCGGATGCCGTGGGCTTCCATCCGCATCAGCACCGGCGCCAGCGGCCGCTCCAGCCGCTCGTAGACCGAGGCCAGCCCGTCCGACACCAGCCGTTGCTTGAGCACATGCCACAGCCGGAGCGTCACATCGGCATCTTCCGCCGCATAGGCGGTTGCCTTGTCGATCTGCACCTCGGCAAACGGGATCGCGCTCTTGCCCGAGCCGGTCACGTCCTTGTAGCTGATGGTCTTGTGCCCGAGCCAGCGCTCCGACAGCGAATCCATGCCATGCCCGCCGACGCCGGCTTCCAGCACGTAAGACAGCAGCATCGTGTCGTCGAAACTCTCGATCGAGATACCGTGCTGCGCCAGCACCAGCATGTCGTATTTCAGGTTCTGCCCGACCTTGAGAACCGCCGGGTCTTCAAGCAGGGCCTTGAGCTCGTCAAGCGCTGCGCGCATCGGCATCTGGCCGGGTTGCGCCCCGCCGCCGCCAAGCAGGTCGCCGGCGCCGTTGGAATGGGCCAGCGGCGCGTAACAGGCCTTGACCTTCAGCTCGCCGGTGTCGGGCGCGGTCTCCGCGACCGCCAGCGAGAAGCCGACCAGGTCTGCCTGCATTGCATCAAGCGAGGTGGTTTCGGTGTCAAACGCCACCAGCCCGGTCTCGCGCGCGTGTACGCACCAGACCTTGAGCTGGTCGATGCTGCTCAGCGTCTCGTATGAGCTGGTGTCGATCTTGGCCGAGCCCGCCGCTTCGGCGCGCCGCTTGGCCAGACCCTGCGGCGTGTCGTCGATCTCGCCCTTGCCGGACCCCTGGGCGGGATCGAGATCCGGTCCGCGCATCTCGGCGGCCGCATCAACAGCGACCTCGGCGGCATCGATATTGCTGGCATCGGTCTCTGTTGCCTCGGCCACCCGGCGTGTCAGCGAGGTGAATTCCATGCCCTTGAGAAACGACACCAGCTTCGGTCCGTCGAGCGGGTTGAGCACCAGCTCATCGAGTTTCTCGGTAACCTCGACATCATCCCTTAGCCGCACCAGCTCGCGGGAGATCCGCGCCTTGTCGGCAAATTCGATGATGTTCTCGCGCCGCTTGTTCTGCTTGATTTCGCCGGCGCGTTCCAGAAGCGTGTCGAGATCGCCGAACTGTTCGATCAGCTGGGCTGCTGTCTTCGGCCCGATGCCGGGAATTCCGGGAACATTGTCGACCGAATCGCCGGTCAGCGCCTGCAGATCGATCATCTTCTCGGGCGGCACGCCCCATTTCTCGATGACTTCGGGAACGCCGATCTGCCGGTCCTTCATCGAATCATACATCGACACCTGCGGACCGACGAGCTGCATCAGGTCCTTGTCCGACGAGATCACCGTGACATCGGCGCCGGCTTCCCGCGCCAGCCGCGCATAGGTGGCGATCAGGTCGTCGGCCTCAAAGCCTTCGACCTCGATGCAGGGCAGATCGAAGGCCCGCGTGGCTTCGCGGATGACGGAGAATTGCGGCACCAGATCTTCCGGCGGCGCCGAGCGGTTGGCCTTGTATTCGGGGTACAGCTCGTTGCGGAATGTTTTCGACGAATAGTCGAAGATCACCGCAAAATGCGTCGGCGTCACGCCAACGGACGTGTCGCGGGCATCCGACAGCAGCTTCCACAGCATGTTGCAGAAACCCGATACGGCGCCGACCGGCAGGCCGTCGGATTTGCGGGTCAGCGGCGGCAGTGCGTGGTAGGCTCGGAAAATGTAGCCCGAACCGTCGACGAGGAACAGATGATCACCTTTTTTCATGAGGCAAGGATTAGCGCGGGGTGCGTCCAAGGTCCACAACGCTTTGCTTCTATGCGCAGCAATTCTCTCCATGCGCTTCTTCGCAAAAGCTGCTGCCTTTTTTCAACCGGGCGGAGCTGCAAGAATTAATGTGATCTGCCGCGATTTTTGTCAGATTGCATCAATGATCCAGATACCACCTTTGGTTCAGGCGTATTTGATCTTGCTAAATTATTGATTATTCGCACGGAATGCGGTTTACGGTGTTCAACGCGTGCATATCCGGGGTCCCGGGCGCCCGATCACGATCACACAATGGTTACCGATTTGTAATCTTGCGCAACACTCCGTGTCCTTGAAAAGCCACATTCCCCGAACCAGATGTCAATCACCGGCGAACGAATAAGCCGATGTCTGGATCCCGGCTCGTCCCCCGCCGTTTCCGGACTATGGACAAGGGCCGCCCCGCCCCCCTTATAGGCCCTTGTCCTGACAATATGCCGCCATGGCCCTTCCCCTCCGGCCATGGCGGCTTTTCTTTTTTATGATCGCATCATGCTCTAGTCTCAGCGCTTCTGATTCCCTCCGGAGCATCCCATGACTGACCTGACCGCCGCCCTTTCCGCAGCCGACACCAATCTCGATGACAGCCTCGAGCGCCTGTTCGGTCTTCTGCGCATCCAGTCGATCTCGACCGACCCGGCCTATGCGCCCGAGTGCCGCCGCGCCGGTCAGTGGCTGGTCGATGAACTCACAGCGCTCGGCTTCGACGCCAGCCTCCGCGACACCCCCGGCCACCCCATGGTTGTCGCCCATCATGCCGGCGCCACGCCCGATGCTCCGCATTATCTGTTTTACGGCCATTACGATGTGCAGCCGGTCGATCCGCTCGATCTCTGGGTTGATCCGCCATTCGAGCCGGCGATCAAGGAAATTGCCCCGGGCCGCAAGGCGATCACCGGCCGCGGCGCCTCCGACGACAAGGGTCAGCTGATGACCTTCGTCGAGGCCTGCCGGGCCTGGAAGGCGGCATCCGGGACGCTGCCCTGCCGCATCACCATCCTGTTCGAAGGCGAGGAGGAATCCGGCTCGCCTTCGCTCAAGCCATTCCTTGAAGCCAATGCCGAGGAGCTCAAGGCCGAGTGCGCCCTGGTCTGCGACACCGGCATGTGGGACCCGGAAACACCGGCAATCGCCGTTGCCCTTCGCGGCCTGGTCGGCGAGGAAGTCACCATCCAGGCAGCCGACCGGGATCTGCATTCCGGCCTGTTCGGCGGCGCCGCCGCCAACCCGCTGCACATCCTGTCAAAGATCCTCGCCGATCTGCACGATGAAACCGGGCGAGTGACATTGGACGGCTTCTATGACGGCGTCGAGGAAACCCCGGCCCAGGTGCTCGCCAGCTGGGACAGCCTTGGCCGGACGGCCGAGGATTTTCTCGGCGAAGTCGGCCTCTCTGTCCCCTCGGGCGAACAGGGACGTTCCGTGCTGGAGCAGACCTGGGCGCGGCCCACGGCCGAGGTCAACGGCATGTGGGGCGGCTACACCGGCGAGGGCTTCAAGACCGTGATCGCCGCCCGGGCCTCGGCCAAGGTCTCGTTCAGGCTCGTCGGCAAGCAGGATCCCGATCAGGTCCGCGCCGCCTTCCGCGCCCATGTCGAAGCCCGCTTGCCGGCCGATTGCACGGTCAGCTATGCCCCGCATGGCGGCTCGCCTGCCATCCAGTTGCCGTTTGATTCGCCCGTAGTCACCAAGACCCGCAATGCGCTCACCGATGAATGGCCAAAACCTGCGGTGACGATCGGCATGGGCGGTTCGATCCCCATCGTTGGTGATTTCCAGAACATTCTCGGTCTGCAGTCGGTGCTGTGCGGCTACGGCCTGACCGACGACCGGATCCATTCCCCCAACGAAAAATACGACCTGACCTCCTTTGCCAAGGGAATCCGCTCCTGGGTGCGCATCCTCGACGCGCTGTCTCAGCGCTGACAACGGGTCGCGGTCCAAGCGCGCAGCTGGTCTCCGCATCGTCAAAGGGGTGGTTTCCTTAACCACCCCTTAAATCGTCGCATTTAGGGTGTTTCCAGATCGCCGGGCAGTTTCGGAATGGGACATTCAACGTCTCCGTCCGCAATTGCTGTCAAACCAAACCCCGGACCCAGCGCCCAACCGACCGGTTGCGCCAGCTGCCGGGACAGACCAGCATCCGGACCCTTCATGGCGCGCAAGAAAACAACCCGAAGCCGCATCGAGCCTTCCTTCGAGGGAAGCCGGCCGAAGGGTGGATCGCGTACCCTCGCGGACGAGCGCGTGGCAGGCAGGACCGCGCCGAAATCAGCCGCCAAAACAGCCTCGACCAAACGCCGCAAGAAACCCCAGTCAAAAGCCCGCAAGCCGAGGGGCCGCACATCCCGCGGCCGCATCACCGGCGCGCTGCGCTCGACCATCTACTGGTGCTGTGTGCTCGGCATCTGGGGCGGGATCGCCATTGCCGGCGTGGTCATTTTCTATGGCGCGCGCATGCCAAGTGCGGCGACCTGGTCGATCCCCGACCGCCCGCCAAACGTCAAGATTGTCTCGGTCAACGGCGAGACCATGGCCAATCGCGGTGCAACCGGCGGCGAAGCCCTGCTGCTGGGCGACATGTCACCCTATATTCCCGAGGCCGTGATCGCGATCGAGGATCGCCGCTTCTATTCGCATTTCGGTGTTGATCCGATCGGCCTGGCGCGCGCCATGGTGGCCAATGTCATGGCCGGACGGATGGTCCAGGGCGGCTCCACGCTGACCCAGCAATTGGCCAAGAACCTGTTCCTGTCGCCCGAACGCACCATCGAGCGCAAAGTGCAGGAAGTGCTGCTGTCGCTGTGGCTCGAACACCGCTTCTCCAAGGACCAGATCCTGGAAATGTATCTCAACCGGGTGTTCTTCGGCTCCGGCGCTTACGGCGTCGAGGCGGCGTCGCGGCGCTATTTCCGCAAGCCGGCCAGCGATGTCTCGCTCGCAGAAGCTGCCCTTCTGGCGGGCCTGCTCAAGGCGCCGTCACGACTCTCGCCGGCGCGCAACCCGAAGGCGGCCGAGGCCCGCGGCCAGCTGGTTCTGGCTGCCATGCGCGATCAGGGCGTGGTTTCCGACAGCGAGATCGCCACGGCGCTGACCAGCCCGCAAGTCCGCGCCAAGAGCTACTGGACCGGGTCGGAAAACTATGTCGCCGATCTGGTGATGCAGCGCCTGCCGGATCTGGTCGGCAAGATCTCCGAAGATCTGGTCGTCGAAACCACCATTGACTTCCAGCTTCAGCGCGAGGCCGAGAAAGCGCTGCGGGCCACGCTCGAGAAAAACGGCGCCAAGTTCAATGTCAGCCAGGGGGCGCTTGTCTCGCTCGATGGCACCGGCGCCGTCAGGTCGCTTATCGGCGGCCGCGAATATGCCACCAGCCAGTTTGACCGGGCCACCGACGCGCTGCGCCAGCCGGGCTCCGCCTTCAAGCCGATTGTCTATGCCGCAGCACTGGAGCAGGGCCGCACGCCCTTGTCGGTGCGCAATGATGCGCCGGTGAAAATCGGCAAATGGACACCCGAGAACTACAACAACAAGTATCGTGGCGAGGTCACGCTCTCGGAGGCCCTGACCCATTCGCTCAACACGGTTGCAGCTCAGCTGGTGATGGAAGTCGGCCCCAAGACCGTGGTCAAGACCGCCCGCCGGCTCGGTATCGAAGCGCCGCTCAAGGCCAATGCCTCGATTGCGCTTGGCACATCGGAAGTCTCGCTGCTGGAACTGACCGGCGCCTATGCCGCCTTCATGAATGGTGGCTACAAGGCGACGCCGCATGTCATCCGACGGGTCACCACCCATGACGGCAAGGTGCTTTACGAGAACGCCTATGCCAACCCGCCCCGCGTCATCGATCCTGCGGTCGCTGCAATGATGAACCAGATGCTGGTGCGCGTGGTCGAGGAGGGCACCGGAACCAAGGCTCGCCTCGAGGGCTGGCCCGCCGCCGGCAAGACCGGAACCACCCAGTCCTACCGCGACGCGCTGTTTGTCGGCTACACCGCCAATCTTGCAACCGGTGTCTGGTTCGGCAATGACGATGGCAAGCCGATGAAGAATGTCACCGGTGGCGGTCTTCCGGCCGAAACCTGGAAGCAGTTCATGCAGGCTGCCCATTCCGGACTGCCGCCGGCCAATCTTCCGGTCGGCGGTCCGCGGCCACCGGTGGTGATTGATGCAACCGGCGCCGAAGACCACGATCCGGTGGCGGGTCTGGTCAGGGACCTGTCGCCTGTTCCAGTTTCACGGGATGCGACCAGTGCCACCGACAACAATTTTCTCACCCCGCCGGCAGACGTCGGCTCGGCGCCGCCGCAACCAAACGGAGCCAGGCAGACCACCTTGCTCGACATTCTGATGGGCAACTGACAGGGTGAAGGGCAATTGTCGGGCAATTGGGCCATTTTAGCCCGAAAAAAACCGACAAAATCGTGCAATCTGCGTTTCCTCAGACGCTTGCAGTCTGCAGGTGACATTCTTATATACGGCTCAACGCTTCGGGCGGGGCCTTCTTCAACATGGTCCTGACCAAGAGAGCGGAGACGGATGACACGGGTCATCCTGTTTTCAGTTAGAGTCCCGTTAGGGGCTGTCGAATGGAACGCCTGACCGGGTCCCGGCAGCTCGCTTCAAGGAGAATTCAATATGGCTAAAGTAATCGGTATCGACCTCGGAACCACCAACTCCTGCGTAGCAGTGATGGATGGCAAGGACGCCCGCGTGATCGAAAATGCGGAAGGCGCCCGCACCACACCATCCATGGTCGCTTTCAGCGACGACGGCGAACGCCTGGTCGGACAGCCGGCCAAGCGTCAGGCTGTCACCAACCCGGAAAACACTCTTTTTGCGGTCAAGCGTCTGATCGGCCGCCGCTTTGAAGACAAGGCCGTTGCCAAGGACCAGGAACTGGTTCCGTTCAAGATTGTCCGCGGCGACAATGGCGATGCCTGGGTTGAAGCCAATGGCGACAAGTATTCTCCGGCTCAGATCTCCGCAATGATCCTTCAGAAGATGAAGGAAACCGCAGAATCCTATCTCGGTGAACAGGTCGAGAAGGCCGTCATCACCGTTCCGGCCTACTTCAATGACGCCCAGCGTCAGGCCACCAAGGACGCCGGCAAGATCGCCGGTCTCGAAGTTCTGCGCATCATCAACGAGCCGACCGCTGCGGCTCTCGCCTACGGCCTCGACAAGACCGAAGGCAAGACCATTGCCGTTTACGACCTTGGCGGCGGCACCTTCGACGTCTCGATCCTCGAGATCGGCGATGGCGTGTTCGAAGTGAAGTCGACCAATGGCGACACCTTCCTGGGTGGTGAAGACTTCGACATGCGGCTGGTTGGCTATCTGGCTGACGAGTTCAAGAAAGAGCAGGGCATTGACCTCAAGCAGGACAAGCTCGCGCTGCAGCGTCTCAAGGAAGCTGCCGAGAAGGCCAAGATCGAGCTTTCGTCTGCCTCGCAGACCGAAATCAACCTGCCCTTCATTACCGCCGACGCCTCGGGTCCAAAGCACCTGACGCTCAAGCTCAGCCGCTCCAAGTTCGAAAGCCTGGTCGATGATTTCGTCCAGCGCACCATCGCTCCGTGCAAGGCTGCGCTCAAGGATGCAGGCCTCCAGTCCGGCGAGATCGACGAAGTGGTTTTGGTCGGCGGCATGACCCGCATGCCCAAGATCCAGGAAGTGGTGAAGAAGTTCTTCGGCAAGGATCCGCACAAGGGCGTGAACCCGGACGAAGTGGTGGCCATGGGTGCTGCCATCCAGGCCGGCGTTCTGCAGGGCGACGTCAAGGACGTGCTGCTGCTCGACGTGACCCCGCTGTCGCTCGGCATCGAAACGCTGGGTGGCGTGTTCACCCGCCTGATCGACCGCAACACCACGATCCCGACCAAGAAGAGCCAGGTGTTCTCGACCGCCGAAGACAATCAGAACGCGGTGACCATCCGGGTCTTCCAGGGCGAGCGTGAAATGGCGGCCGACAACAAGATCCTCGGCCAGTTCGACCTCGTCGGCATTCCGCCGGCGCCGCGCGGCGTGCCGCAGATCGAAGTCACCTTCGATATCGACGCCAACGGCATCGTCAATGTCTCGGCCAAGGACAAGGGCACCGGCAAGGAGCACCAGATCCGCATTCAGGCATCCGGTGGTCTCTCCGACGACGATATCGACGCGATGATCAAGGAAGCCGAATCCAACGCCGAGGCCGACAAGAAGCGCCGCGCCGTGGTCGAGGCCAAGAACCAGGGCGAAAGCCTGATCCACTCTTCGGAACAGTCGCTCAAGGACTATGGCGACAAGGTCTCGGAAGAGGATCGCACAGCCATCGCCGATGCGATTGCCGCGCTGAAGGCTTCGGTGGAAGCGGAAGAGCCTGACGCAGAGGACATCCAGGCCAAGAGCCAGACCCTCATGGAAGTTTCCATGAAGCTCGGCCAGGCCATGTATGAGCAGAGCCAGACGGAAGAAGGCGCCGCCGAAGCCGGAACCGAAGGCGAGGAAACCATCGTTGACGCAGACTTCGAGGAAGTCGACGGCGACGACGATGAGAAAAAGTCAGCCTGATCTGACAGCACGCGAGAATGAGAAAGGGCCCCCTGGTGGGGCCCTTTTGCGTTTACGATAATCAGAAAATCCGATTGTGAACATCGGCACCAGACTCTAATTCATGGCACCCGCTCAGGTCTTTCACCAACTCCAACCTTTCTCCGCCCGGGAAAACCGGTCAACGGAGACAAGGATTGATTGTTGGTCCGGTAAGGCGAGCAGGCGCAGGTCGATGATGGGAGAGTTTTGTGCGGCAGAACTACAGATTGTTTGGAGTTTGGAGACTTCTGGCCGCCATGCTGGTGATGGCGTATCACTTCTCGCATTTTGCGCCGAACCCGGAGCCTGTTGTCGAGTGGTTCGAGCACATGCTGCCATTGCTTGACATGTTCTTCATCATGTCGGGTTTTCTTATCTTCGAGCACTATGGCCGGATGGAAAACACAAGCGACAATTACGTCCTGTTCCTGATCAAGCGGCTCTCGCGTCTTTATCCGCTTCACCTGATAACGCTGATGTTCTTCGTGGCATTCGGGCTGGCTGTGCATCTGGGACTGTTGCAATCCCAGGCCGCTGAAACGCGCTATGACTTTTCCGCCTTGCCCGCCAACCTGCTGCTGATCCAGGCATGGGGTGTCGATTCCGAGCTGACCTTCAATTACGTATCCTGGTCGCTCTCCGGCGAATGGTTTGCCTATCTGCTCTTTCCGATCGTGCTTTTTGCCTTTGCCCGCGGGCAGGCCGTCGGATTGGCGCTGCTGGTGGCGACGATCATCGCGGCGCTGGAAATCGCGGATTCCGGTGCGACCGAGAAATATGATTTCTGGTTCGACACAAAGGTATGGGCGGCCTATCGCGTAGCTGCAGATTTCAGCTTCGGTGCATTTCTTTGCGTGGTCACGCAGCAATTGAAGGTGCCTCCGCGCTGCCAATGGCTCGCCTGGGGCGTTCTCGGCGGCGTGTTTGCCGCCATGTTTTCCGGCGCCAATATCTACCTCACCCTCTCCTTGTTCGGCGTCGCGATTGTTCTGGCAGCGCTGGCAGACCGGACAGAAAAAGACCAGACGGCATGGCTTGAGCCGATCATGCCGGTGGCCGCGGTCTCGTTCGGTGTCTATCTCTGGCATCCGGTGATCGAGCTGTTCGCCTACTCGCTGGTGTGGAAACGCATACTTGGCATTGATGACCCCGTCTTGTTCTGGGTCTACATGCCGCTTCCGATGCTGATCACCATCGGTGTGGCCTTGGTCTCGGCGCGCCGGTTCGAGCGGCCGGTGGGCAAGTGGATCGAAACGTCGCTGACCAGAATAGCCAGGCAGCGCATCCTGTCCCGGCAACAGGCCTGAAACCTGATTGCGCTGAAATGTTCCGGTTCATTGGGGGCTAGAATTTTTCCCGGCGAGTGACTACATGACGCATGTGCATGCGCGACGGCGCGAACCCCGCAATTTTCAAGGTTGCGGAAGTGTGAGAGTTCTTGAGTATCCATCCGGCCAGACGGCCGTGAACTGGATGCCTCCCCGGAAGAGAGATTGACGGACAATATGGCCAAGCCAGACTTTTACGAAACGCTTGGTGTGGCGCGTGGCGCGGATGAGAAAGAGCTGAAGAGCGCTTTCCGCAAGCTTGCCATGAAGTACCACCCGGACAAAAATCCCGACAGCGCGGAAGCCGAACAGAAATTCAAGGAAATCAACGAGGCCTACGAGTTCCTGAAGGATCCGCAGAAGCGCGCGGCCTATGACCGGTTTGGCCATGCGGCCTTCGAACAGGGCGGCCCCGGCGGAATGGGCGGCGGCTTTGGCGGTGGCGGCGGAGGTTTCTCCGACATCTTCGAGGATATTTTCGGCGAGATGATGGGTGGCCGCGGTGGCCGCCGCTCGTCCGGTGGCCGCGAGCGTGGCGCCGATCTGCGCTACAACATGGAAATCACGCTCGAGGAAGCCTATGCCGGCAAGACCGCGCAGATCCGGGTTCCGACCTCGATCACCTGCGATGTCTGTACCGGCTCGGGCGCCAAGCCCGGCACCCAGCCGACCACATGCGCCACCTGTGGCGGCGCCGGCCGAGTTCGTGCCGCGCAAGGCTTCTTCTCCGTCGAACGCACCTGCCCGACCTGTCATGGCCGCGGCCAGACCATCTCCGATCCCTGCACCAAATGTGCGGGCCAGGGCCGCGTCACCGAAGAGCGCTCGCTCTCGGTCAACATTCCCGCCGGCATCGAGGACGGCACCCGCATTAGGCTGTCGGGCGAAGGCGAAGCCGGAATGCGCGGCGGCCCATCCGGCGATCTCTATATCTTCCTGTCGGTCCGGCCTCACGGGGTGTTCCAGCGTGAAGGCGCCGATCTTTACTGCTCGGTGCCGATTTCCATGACCACGGCCGCGCTCGGCGGCAAGTTCGACATCACCACCATGGATGGCGCCCGCTCGCGGGTGACGGTGCCCGAGGGCACCCAGCCCGGCAAGGAGCTGCGACTGCGCGGCAAGGGCATGCCCGTCCTGCGCTCGGCCCAGTTTGGCGATCTCTATGTTCGGATCACCATCGAAACCCCGCAGAAACTGTCCAAGCGCCAGCGCGAACTGCTGATGGAGTTCCAGGAACTGTCGTCGAAGGAAACCAGCCCGGAATCCACCGGCTTCTTTTCCAAGATGAAGGGCTTCTTCGACACCATGTCGGACTGAGCCTTCGGGCGGCGCAAGCCGCCCTCGGGAATCACGGGTTCGGCCGGACAAGGCGTGTCGAGGCCGAACGCCTGAGATCAGAGGACGGCCACATCGCAGCGGAGCAGACCATGACCCCCAGAATTCTCGTTCTTCCCGGCTCGAACCGCACCGGTTCGTTCAATGCGTCGCTCGCCGCCGCGGCGTCCGTCGAACTGGCCGGGCAGGGTGCGGATGTCAACCGGATCTCGCTGGTGGACTACCCGCTGCCGCTTGTTGACGAGAACCTGAAAAACGAGAGCGGCATTCCCGAAAACGCGATGAAACTCGGCCGCCTGATTGCCGCTCATGACGGTGTGTTTCTCTGCTGTCCGGAATACAATTCCTCGATCCCGCCCTTGCTCAAGAACATGATCGACTGGGTCAGCCTGATCAACAAGGACGGCGACCGGCCGTTCAAGCCCTGGGCGGGGCGCTATGTGGCGCTTGGGTCTGCGTCGAATGGCAAGCTGGGCGGCATCCGCGGGCTCTACCATGTCCGCTCGGTCATGGTGAATGTCGGAACCCAGGTCATCAGCGAGCAATGCGCGGTCAGCGGCGCGGCGGAGGCTTTCGAGGCCGATGGCCGGCTCAGCGACGAACGCACCAGCGCCATGCTGGCCAACACCTGCAAATCCCTGATCCGCCATTGCACGATGATGTCGACCGGCTGACAGCCGCCCGTTTCGGCGCCATTCCTTTTCGTTGTAAAGTCAGCGGTCTTGCGATCCCCGTGTCTTCATGCGAGGACCGATTGAAACGAAGGGAGTGCACGATGCCGGTTGCAGCGCTTGAACAGGGTTCGCCATCCGAGAACCAGTCTGATCCGCGGCTGATCGTCGGGCTCGACGTTCCGACCGTCGCCGAGGCCGAGGCCCTGGTCAACCGGATCGGCGATGCGGCGATGTTCTACAAGGTCGGCTATCAGCTTGTCTTTGCCGGCGGCTTGCCGTTTGCCAGGGAGCTCAAGGCTTCCGGCCGCAATGTCTTCCTCGACATGAAGCTTCTCGACATCGACAACACGGTCGCCAAGGGCGTCGAGAACATCGCCGAGATGGGCGTCGACATGCTGACCATCCATGCCTATCCCAAGGCCATGCGCGCCGCGGTCGAAGCCGCCAGGGGCAGCAATCTGTGCCTGCTCGCCGTCACCGTGCTGACCTCCATGGATGCGGCCGACGTGGCCGAGGCAGGCTACGCCCTGTCGCCCGAGGAACTGGTGCTGCGCCGGGCAGCCCAGGCCAGAGACGCCGGCATGGGCGGCATCGTCTGCGCCGCGACTGAAGCGAAAGCCGTGCGCGAAGTCATGGGGCCCGACATGGCCATCGTCATACCGGGCATCAGGCCCGCCGGCGCCGATCACGGCGATCAGAAACGGGTGATGACACCCGCCCAGGCGCTTGCCGCAGGATCATCGCACCTGGTGGTCGGACGCCCGGTGTGCAAGGCGTCCGATCCGGCGGCGGCGGCACGCGCAATCACCGCTGAAATGGCGCAAGGCTGACAAGGGAGAGATTGAGAATGGCAAAGGGATACTGGATAGGCCGCATCGACGTGCATGATCTCGAGGCCTACAAGGCCTATATCGAGACCGCCACGCCGGCCTACAGGGAATTCGGCGCAACATTCCTGGTCCGTGGCGGCGAATTCGATCCGGTCGAAGGTCCGGCGCGCTCCCGCAACGTGATCATCGAGTTTCCGAGCTACGAGGCGGCTTTGGCCTGCTACAACTCTGAAACCTACCAGAAGGCCCGTGCGATCCGGGAGCAATTTGCCGAGGGTGAACTGCTGATCGCCAAGGGTCATGACGCCTGATCCCTGCCGCAAGGTGCGATTAATCCCCGCGCCTGATGCTCGGGGCTTCACCTTGCGCGGGTTTTTGACTAAGAGCTTTGGTTGACCGCGACCGATTCCGGTTGCGCGCGCGTGAACAACCGGCGCCAGAGATCCTGTCAGGGAGTGCATAGATGACATCGCTCAATCAACCCAAGCTCGTCACGGTCTTCGGCGGGTCCGGCTTTGTTGGACGCCATATTGTGCGCGCACTGGCCAAGCGCGGTTACCGCGTTCGCGTCGCCGTCCGGCGGCCCGATCTTGCCGGTCACCTGCAGCCGCTGGGCGGCGTTGGACAGATCATGGCTGTTCAGGCCAATCTGCGGAACCGGGAGTCGGTCAACAGGGCGGTCCATGGTGCCGATTATGTCGTCAATTGTGTTGGCATCCTGTTTGAATCCGGCCGCAACACCTTTGCCTCGGTTCAGGATTTCGGCGCCCGTGCGGTTGCCGAAGCAGCCCGCGCCGAAGGCATCGGCCTGACCCACATTTCAGCCATCGGCGCTGATCCCGAATCTGACTCGGTTTATGCCAAATCCAAGGGTCTGGCCGAAGCCTCGATCGCCAAGGTGCTGCCCGACGCGGTGATCCTGCGTCCATCGATCGTGTTCGGCCCGGAAGACGGCTTCTTCAACAAATTCGCCGAAATGGCGCGGTTTTCTCCCGCCTTGCCGCTGATCGGCGGCGGCGAAACCAAATTTCAGCCGGTCTATGTCGGCGACGTCGCCGAAACCGTGGCCCGCAGCGTCGAGGGCACCATCCCCCGCGGCGCCATTTACGAACTCGGCGGCCCGCGCACCATGAGCTTCAAGGAAGTGCTTGAGGATATCCTCGAGATCACCCACAGAAAGCGTGTCTTGCTGCCGCTGCCCTGGGGCCTCGCCTCGCTGATCGGCAAGATCGCGAGCTTCATCCCCTTCATCGATCCACCGCTGACCGATGACCAGGTGACGCTGCTCAAGACCGACAATGTGGTGTCAGTCGAAGCGATCAACGACAAGCGCACCCTGGCTGGTCTGGGCATTCCGCAGACAACCGTGGAAGCCATCCTGCCGACCTATCTGACCCGTTACCGGCCGCATGGCCAGTACAGCGGCACCGGAAGCGAAGCCTGAGCGACCTTGTCGCTGCGCTGAGTTCAGTCCTGACGCCGCCGGGACTGGATGCCTGGGCGGCACTTGTTCTGATCACAGCCAGTTTCTTCACTTCGGCGCTGACCGTGTCTGTCGGCATCGGCGGCGGCGTCGCGCTGCTTGCGCTGATGGGCTATCTGGTCCCGGTCGCGGCCATCATACCGGTTCACGGCGTCGTCCAGCTGGGCTCCAATGTCGGACGCGCGGCCATCCTGCGCAGCCATGTTGCCTGGACCTGCCTCGCAGCCTTTTTCATCGGCGCGGTCCCAGGCGCCTGGGCCGGCGGCAGCGTTGTCGGCATACTGTCAGATTCCATGCTCAAGGCAGCCCTTGGCGGCTTCATCCTGCTGATCACCTGGATGCGGCTTCCGCGTCTGGCGGCGATCCGGCTGCCGGGTTTTGCGCTCACCGGGGCCATCACCACCTTCCTGACCATGATCTTCGGCGCCACCGGCCCGTTCAATGCCGTTGTCCTGTCCAAGACCTTTCCCGAAAGGTTGCGGTTTCAGGCCACCACGGCGGCGGTGATGAGCTTGCAGCATCTGGTCAAGACCGCGGCTTTCGCGCTCGCAGGCTTTGCCTTCGGTCCCTGGCTGCCGCTCATCGTCGCGATGATTCTCACCGGGCTCGGCGGAACCTGGTTCGGAACCCACATTCTGCGAAAAACCCCGGAAAGCCGCTTTCAGCTGATTTTCAAGATCTGCCTGACGGTGCTCGCGCTCGATCTGATCCGCCGCAGTGTTGCCGGAATGGCGCATGGTTAGCAATGATTTAAGGTTCGGCCGCTTTATTGTTGGCTATTAAGGAATCGGGCTTGAACCGGTGACCGGAGCCGGGTAGATCGCGCCATCTGCTCCGGAAGGAAGCCTGCAGGCATTCATCCACGGACCATATTTCGCCATTTGGCCAAATGCAGCACCAGTATCAGACAGATCAGGACATCAGTTTATGGGTAAAACAGTCGTATCCGCGTTCGCTTTCGCCATAGTGGTTATCTTGTCGGCGTCAGCTTTTGCGCCGCGCAGCGTTGCCCACTCGTCGAATGGCTGCACACCGGCCTACGGTGTTGATCCCTGCGCCGCCAAGGCCATCACGGAATAATATTGCTGCACCGCCTGCCGGGGCTTGATGCTGTGCTTCAGGCCATCAGCCACAGGCCGATCAGCCCCAGGCTTCCTACGACAATTCGCCACCAGCCAAACAGGGCGAAACCGTGCCGTGAGACAAAGTCGAGCAGCCAGCGCACCACGATCACCCCGGCAATGAAGGCCATGACAAAGCCGACGATGATGGTCACCATGTCGTCATAGGCCAGCTTGTCGTAGTTCTTGTACAGATCGAGCGTGAACGCCCCGGCCATGGTCGGCATCGCCAGAAAAAACGAAAACTCCGCCGCCGAGCGCTTGTCGGTGCCCATCAGCAGGGCCCCGGCGATTGTTGCTCCAGAGCGTGATGTGCCCGGAACCATCGCCAGGCACTGGCAGAGCCCGATCTTGAACGCCAGCGACAGCGGGTAATCCATCACATTGGTGTATTTCGGGGTCAGCTTCATCCGGTCGATCACCAGAAGGATGACGCCACCGCCGATCAGCACCCAGCAGATCAGCGCGGTGGATTCAAACAGCACCGACTTGATGAAGCCATGCGCCAGGGCGCCGATCACGGCGGCCGGCAGGAAAGCAAGAAGGATCGCGCCGACAAAGTGCCGCGCCTTTGCGCTCGAGGGAAGCGAGATAGCGAGGATCCAGAGGCGGGAGAAATAGACCGACAGGATGGCGAGAATCGCGCCCAGCTGTACCAGCACTTCAAAACTGTTGCCCGGTGACTTGAACCCCATGAAATGACCTGCCAGCAACAAATGGGCTGTCGAGGAGACCGGAACGAACTCCGTCAGGCCTTCGATGAGGCCGAGCACGGCCCCCACAATTGTCGTTTCATTCATGCCGGAACGTCCTGTTTCACAACAATGGCAGCCATTGGCCTTCGGGTTGCCCGCTTTTGCGACAAGTCTTCTCCGACACCTGATCAGTGATTCGCTTGTCTTACGGTGGGCCAGTCCCTATAGCTCTATTTTCCGGAACCTGACCAGTCCCGCGCACCGGCGCCAACGCAAACACGTTCAGCTTCACGATGCCCGTTTTATATCATCACACCATATCCGCTGCGTCCCGATTTGTTCGGGTCTGTTTCAGCGAGGTCGATTTTGCCGCCGAGCTGGTGGAGGAATTGCCCTGGGAAAAGCGGCCGGATTTCCTCAAGATCAATCCGGCCGGAACCGTGCCTGTCTGCGTCACCGACAATGGCTATGCGCTGTGCGGGCCGCACATCATTGCCGAATGGCTCGACGAATCCTTCGGCGTGTTCAAGCGTGATCGCCGGCTGCTGGCCGAAGATCCGTTTCAGCGTGCTGAAATCCGGCGCCTGGTCGAGTGGTTCCTGATCAAGTTCGAGCAGGATGTGGTTCGCCCGCTGGTGCGCGAGCGCATCATCAAGCTGCAACTGCCGACAAGCCAGGGTGGCGGCTCACCCGACCCCAAGATGCTCCGCGCCGGGCGCGCCAATATCCGTCAGCACATGAAATACCTGTCCTGGCTCGCAGGATCCCGCGCCTGGCTCGCTGGCGACCGGCTGAGCTATGCCGATCTGGCCGCCGCATCCGCATTGTCAGTGATGGATTATCTCGGCGAGATCGACTGGAACGAATACCCGCAAGCCAAGGACTGGTATCAGCGGGTCAAATCCCGTCCTTCGTTCCGGCCCTTGCTGGCAGACCGGGTCCGCAACCTGCCGCCGGTCGCCCATTACGCCGACCTTGATTTCTAGCCTGATGACGGGCGCAAGCCATACCCGACCCATCCCGCCGGCTGAGGCAGATCACGCCATGACCGCGCAACAGGCTGAACGGCTCAGGGCTTTCCTGACGGCCGAGGCCGAGCGCCTGGGGTTTTGCGGCTTGTCCATTACCTCCGCCCAGGCACTGCCTGGCCTGCGTGAGCGGCTCAGCCAATTCGTCTCCCTTGGCCGGCACGGCTCGATGCAATGGCTGCCTGAAACGCTCGACCGCCGCGCCGACCCGCAGACCCTGTGGCCCGAGGCGCGCTCGGTGATCGTGCTGGCGATGAATTACGGCCCCGATAGCGATCCGCTCGAAAACCACGCCCGCAAGGACAGCGCCACCATCTCGGTCTATGCCCGAAACCGCGACTACCACGACATCATCAAGGGCAAGATGAAGGAGCTGGCGGCCAAGTTCGCTTCCCGCGCCGGCGGTGACGTCAAGGTCTTCGTCGACACCGCGCCGGTGATGGAAAAGCCGCTGGCGCAGGCAGCCGGTCTCGGCTGGATCGGCAAGCACACCAATCTGGTCAGCCGCAGCCACGGCTCCTGGATTTTCTTGAGCTCGATTTTCACCACCGTTGATTTGGGCACGGATAAGGCAGAGATCGACCATTGCGGCTCTTGCCGCGCCTGTCTCGATGCCTGTCCGACCAATGCCTTCCCCGCGCCCTACCAGATCGATGCGCGGCGCTGCATTTCCTATCTGACCATCGAGAACAAGGGCCCGATTCCGCTCGAGTTCCGCAAGGCAATCGGCAACCGGGTCTATGGCTGCGACGATTGCCTGGCGGTCTGCCCGTGGAACAAATATGCCAAATCCGCAAACGAGGCCAAGCTGATCGCCCGCGAGGATCTCCGCTCGCCGTCTCTGGCGGGGTTTCTGGCCATGGATGACGCCGCGTTCCGCAACTTCTTCTCAGGCTCACCGGTCAAGCGAATCGGCCGCGACCGGTTCTTGCGCAATGTGCTGATTGCGGCCGGCAACAGCGCCGATCCGGCTCTGGTGTCGCCTTGCGAAGCCGTGCTCGGGGATGCATCGCCGCTGGTGCGCGGGTCCGCCATCTGGGCCTTGTCGCAATTGACCGGGCTGGAACATATGCAGCAACTGTCGGAAAGCGCGGGTGACGAAGCTGATGCTCAGGTCAACGACGAATGGCGTTTGGCGCTTGCCGCCACGAACACGCACGAACCGGCCAGACAGAACACTACGGGATTGGAACCATGAGATTGATGATTTTCGGCGCCGGATTCTCCGGACTGGCCATTGCCCGCACGCTTGCCGGCGAGTGCGATTTTGCCGGCGGCACCACACGCAGCCCCGAGCGCTTCTCCGCGCTTGAAAACGCCGGGCTGACGCCTTTCATCTATGAAGGGCAGGCCCTGTCGGAAGATCTCGAAGCCGCAACGCGCGAAACAACCCACCTGGTCATGTCGATTTCGCCCGATGCGGCTGGCGATCCGCTGTTGCAGCAGTTTGCAGCAGGGTTGCGCACATCGATGCCGAAACTCGAATGGATCGGCTATCTCTCGACAGTCGGCGTCTATGGTGACCACGAGGGCAGATGGGTGGATGAAGACACGCCCTGCCGGCCCAAATCCAAACGCTCGATTGCCCGCCTTGCGGCTGAAGACGGCTGGACGCGCCTCGCTGATGAGGCAGGCGTACCGCTCGCCATCATTCGCCTGTCCGGCATTTATGGCCCGGGTCGCAATGCGCTCAGGACCATGCAGCAAGGCAAGGCCCGCCGGCTGATCAAGCCCGGACAGGTCTTCAACCGCATCCATGTGGCCGACATCGGCGGCGCCACTGCGCTGCTGGCCGGGCAAAGGCTCGGCGGCATCTACAATGTGACCGACGACAGGCCCGCCCCGCCGCAGGACGTGGTCAGCGAAGCCGCGCGCCTGATGGGCGTCGAGCCGCCCGCCGAGATCGACTTCGAAACCGCCGAACTGTCGCCGATGGCGCGGTCTTTCTACGGCGAGAACAAGCGGGTCTCCAACGCGAAGATCAAGCAAGCCGGCTACGACTTTCAGTATCCCGACTACCATGCCGGGCTGGCTGCCTTGTATGCCGAGGGGTCCTGGCAGAACTAGTTCTGCCGCGTTGCAACAAAACGCAACAAGATGTGATTTTGACAATCTTCTTTTGGCCCGGTTTTGCCGTCACCTACCGGCGCGACACCAAAAGGAATAGAAAATTGACTCCAACCAAACTCAACGCATCAGCCGTCGGATTGTTCCTCGCCGCTCTCATGATTGTCGCAGCTACGCTTGCATCGATCAGCCAGGCCTCCGCCGCGAGCCCCTCTTGCGGCCGCGCGTCGTGGTATGCGCTGACCTCCCAGACAGCTTCGGGCGAGCGCATGGACCCCTCCAAGCTCACAGCCGCCCATCCGCGTCTGCGCTTTGGCACCAAAGTCGAAGTGGTCAACCAGCGCAACGGCAAGTCCGTGGTCGTGCGCATCAATGACCGTGGCCCGTTCATCAAGGGTCGCATCATCGATGTCTCCAAGGCCGCCGCCGGTCATATCGGCATGATCAAGTCCGGCGTCGAAAAAGTCTGCTATCGCGTCATTTCCTGATCTGCTGATCCGGAGCCGATCATCTTCAAAATACTCCGATTTGACGATGATCGGCATAACCCGCTTGCCAGCTCCGAATGTCTCGCTATTGTGGCGCGAGACGTATTTATTCAAGGGGTTACAGCGCTGCACGGCATTTGTGCAAACGCCTGTCGTTTGAGCAAGGGCCGGGCTTCGCTGGGAGCAGGCAATGACGGAAACTGCAGAACTCGTGGGACGGCAGCACGCCCTGACCGCTGAAATTGCCTCGCGGCGCGATGATCTTGTGGCGCTGACCCAGGATCTGATTCGCATTCCGACGCTCAATCCGCCCGGCGATTTCTACCAGGACATCTGCGAATATCTCGCCCGCCGTCTCGAAAAATCCGGCTTTGAGGTCAAACTGCTGCGCGCCGTGGGCACGCCTGGCGACAGCGAGCGGCATCCGCGCTGGAATGTGATCTGCCGCCGTGAAGGCGGCCGCTCCGGCCCATGCGTGCATTTCAATTCCCATATCGATGTTGTCTCCACCGGCGCCGGCTGGACCTTCGATCCGTTTGGCGGAACCGTGTCCGACGGCAAGATCTATGGCCGTGGCGCCTGCGACATGAAGGGCGGTCTTGCCGCCTCCATCGTCGCGGCGGAAGCCTTTGTTGCCGTGTTTCCGGATTATCCTGGCGCGATCGAGATTTCCGGCACGGCGGATGAGGAGACCGGCGGCTATGGCGGCGTCGCCTGGCTTGCCGAACAGGGCTATTTCTCGCCCGAGCGCGTCCAGCACGTGATCATCCCCGAGCCGCTCAACAAGGACCGCATCTGCCTCGGTCACCGCGGCGTCATGTGGGCCCAGATCAAGACCCATGGCCGCATCGCCCACGGCTCGATGCCGTTTCTGGGCGATTGCGCCGTCCGCCACATGGGCGCGGTCATTTCCGAGATGGAAACCTCGCTGTTTCCGGCGCTGGCGAAAAAGCACACCGCCATGCCGGTGGTTCCCGACGGCGCCCGCCAATCAACCATGAACATCAACTCGCTGCATGGCGGGCAGGCCGAGCCGGAGCCGGATTTCACCGGCTTTCCCTCGGCCTGTGTGCCCGACGAGGCCCGCATGGTCATCGACCGGCGCTACCTGATCGAGGAAAAGGCCGAAGAAGTGCGCGAGGAGATCATTTCCCTGCTCGAGCGCGTCAAGGCCGAGCGGAAAGACTTCCGCTATGATTTCGAGGAACTCTGGCAGGTCAGCCCGACCATGACCTCGGTCGACGCGCCGGTGGTCAAGGCGGTCGAGCGCGGCATTCGCTCGGCGCTCGCTTGCGAGCCGGTGCATGTCGTCTCGCCCGGCACCTACGACCAGAAACATATTGACCGCATTGGACGCTTGAAAGACTGTATCGCCTATGGCCCCGGCATTCTCGACCTGGCGCACCAGCCGGACGAATATGTGGGGATCGACGATATGGTTGATTCAGCGAAGGTCATGGCTTTTGCATTGGACGATCTACTGCACGGACGCGCGTAAGACGTTAGCCGTGCCAACGGGAGCGAAGGGAACGAACATGACAAAGACACCGATCGCGGCGGCAGCCGTCTCACTACTGACACTGGGTCTTGCACTCGGCGTCACACCGGCAACAGCCGCCAAGATGGATGCGACCATCGGCATGCAGCTCGAGCCACCGAACCTCGATCCCACCGGCGGCGCGGCGGCTGCCATCGATGAGGTGGTCTACGCCAACGTGTTTGAAGGCCTCACCCGTTTTGGCGCCGATGGAGCGATCCTGCCGGCGCTGGCCAAGAGCTGGGAGATCTCCGACGACGGTCTGACCTACACCTTCATGCTCAATGAAGGCGTCAAGTTCCACGACGGCACGGTTTTCGATGCAGAGGACGTCAAGTTTTCGCTCGACCGCGCCCGCGCCGACGAGTCCACCAATGCCCAGAAGGCGCTGTTCGCCGACATCGCCTCGGTCGACGTGGTCGATCCGGCCACCGTCAAGGTGACCCTGTCCAAGCCCAACGGCTCGTTCCTGTTCAACATGGCCTGGGGCGACGCGGTTATTGTCGCGCCGGAATCGGCAGCCGACAACGCCGCCAATCCGGTCGGAACCGGACCTTTCAGCCTGACCGAATGGGTCAAGGGCGACCGTGTCGAACTCGGCCGTTACGACGGCTACTGGGGCAACCCGGTCAAGCTCGACAAGGTGACCTTCAAGTTCATTTCCGATCCGACCGCGGCCTTCGCGGCGATGATGGCCGGCGATATCGACGCCTATCCCACCTTCCCGGCACCGGAAAACCTGGTCCAGTTCGAAAGCGACCCGCGCTTTGAGGTGATCATCGGTTCATCCGAGGGCGAGACCATTCTCGCCATGAATAACAAGCAGGCGCCGCTCGACAACATCAAGATCCGTCAGGCAGTCGTCCACGCCATCGATCGCCAGGCGATCATCGACGGCGCCATGTTCGGCTATGGCACGCCGATCGGCACGCACTTCGCGCCGCACAACCCGGCCTATGTCGATCTGACCGGCCAGTCCGCCTATGATCCCGAAAAATCCAAGGCGCTGCTCGCGGAAGCCGGCGTCAGCGACCTGACCCTGTCGCTCAAGCTGCCGCCGCCGAGCTATGCCCGTCGCGGCGGTGAGATCATCGCGGCGCAATTGCGTGAAGTCGGCATCGAGACCGAAATCACCAATGTCGAATGGGCGCAGTGGCTGGACGATGTCTTCAAGGCCAAGAATTTCGACCTGACCATCGTGTCGCACACCGAGCCGATGGATATCGGCATCTATGGCCGTGAAGACTACTATTTCCAGTATGGCGATGCTGACTTCAAGGCGATCATGGCTGACCTCGACAAGGCCACCGATCCGGCAAAGCGCACCGAGCTGATGCAGGCGGCGCAGAAGAAGATCGCCGACGATTATGTCAACGGCTACCTGTTCCAGCTGGCCCGCACCGGTGTCGCCAATGCCAAGCTCAAGGGCATCTGGCCCAACTCGCCGACCCAGGCCAACGACATGACCGGTGTCTACTGGGAAGACTGAGACCTGTGACGACAACAATGGCCGGGCACGATCCCGGCCATTGTGCCACCATGCCCCTGGATAATACCCGATGACCGCCTATCTCCTGCGGCGCCTTCTCTCCCTGTCGCTCAGCCTCGTTGCCGCCAGTCTGGTCATCTTCCTTGTCATGGAAGTGGTGCCGGGCGATCCGGCTTCGTTCATGATGGGCATCAATGCCGACCCCCAGGCGGTCGCCGCCCTGCGCAGCCAGCTCGGTCTCGATGAGCCGCTGCCCGTGCGCTATCTCGGCTGGGTCGCAGGCCTGCTGCAGGGCGATTTCGGCATTTCCTACACCTACCGGGTGCCTGTTTCCGAACTGATCGCCGAACGCGTGATGATCTCGCTTCCGCTGACGCTCTACGCGCTGGCGCTGTCCACGCTGATCGCCTTTCCCGCCGGCATCCTGGCCGCCTCGCGGCGCAACTCCGCCGCTGATCTTTCGGTCATGGGCGCCACCCAGCTTGGCGTTGCGATCCCGAATTTCTGGTTCGCGATGATCCTGGTGCTGGTCTTTGCGATCAATCTGCGCTGGTTCTCGGCAGGCGGTTTTCCCGGCTGGGACGCCGGCTTCCTCGAGGCCATCAAGGCGCTGACCTTGCCGGCCATTGCGCTCGCCCTGCCGCAGGCCTCGATCCTGGCGCGGGTGATGCGGTCCTCGCTGATCGACACGCTCAATGAGGATTTCATGCGCACCGCCCGCGCCAAGGGGCTGAGCCGGGGCCAGGCGCTGCGCCGCCACGCACTGCGCAATGCGCTGATCCCGGTGCTCACCATCATCGGCCTGCAATTCTCCTTCCTGCTTGCCGGCGGCATCATCATCGAAAACGTCTTCTATTTGCCGGGTCTGGGCCGGCTGGCCTTCCAGGCCATCACCCAGCGCGATCTCATCGTCGTCCGCTCGGTGGTGATCCTTCTGGTCTTCGCCGTCATCGTCGTCACTTTTCTGGTCGATCTCGCCTATGCGGCTGCCGACCCGCGATTGCGCAGGCGCCGGACATGACCACAGCTTCTCCTGATCGATCCTTGCTGCGCGCAGCCCTTGGTCATCCGGCCTTTGTCATCGGCCTTGTGCTGTCGGCCCTGTTCATCGTGCTGGCGCTGGTCTCCTTCGTCTGGACACCCTTTGATCCGACGAAGCTCAGCATCGTCAACAAGCTCAAGACACCGACATTCGAGCACTGGTTCGGCACGGATCATTTCGGCCGCGACATGTTCTCGATGATCATGGTCGGCGCCCGCGTGTCGATCGCCGTGGCCTTTGTCGCCGTCGGCATCGGCATGCTCATCGGCGTGCCGCTGGGGCTCTATGCGGCAGCGCGCCGGGGCAGCCTGATCGACGAGATCATCATGCGCGGCAATGATCTGGTCTTTGCCTTTCCGTCGCTGCTACTGGCAATCATGATCACCGCCGTGTTCGGTCCGGGTGCTGTCAACGCCATCATCGCCATCGGCATCTTCAATGTTCCGGTCTTCGCCCGTCTGGCCCGAGGGGCGGCGCTCTCGCTCTGGACGCGAGATTTTGTGCTGGCCGCCCGGGTCGCCGGCAAAACCAAGGCGCGGATTTCGGCTGAACACATCCTGCCCAATATCGCCAATCTGCTGATCGTGCAGGGCACCATCCAGTTCTCGCTGGCAATCCTCGCCGAAGCCGCACTCGCCTATGTCGGCCTTGGTGCGCAACCGCCGCTGCCGAGCTGGGGCCGCATGCTGGCCGATGCCCAGACGCTGATCTCGCTGGCGCCGCACATGGCTTTGTTTCCCGGCTTTGCCATCATCATCACCGTTCTGGGCCTCAATCTGATGGGCGATGGGCTGCGTGATCTGTTCGATCCCAAACTGAGACGGGGGCGCTGATGCCGGTGCTCTCCATCTCCGATCTGAAGGTCGATATTCACGGCAACACTGTGCTGCACGACATCGACCTGACCCTCGATCCCGGCCAGATTCTCGGCGTGGTCGGCGAATCCGGCTCCGGCAAATCGATGACAGCCCTGTCGGTGATGCAATTGCTGCCGCACGGCAGTGAGTGGTCCGGAACGGTCGAGGTGGCCGGTACCGATCTTGCGACACTCGACGAGCCGGCGCTCTGCCAGATGCGCGGCCGCGATGTCGGCATGATCTTCCAGGAGCCGATGACGGCGCTCAACCCGGTGCGCACCATTGGAGACCAGGTCGCCGAAACCGTCCGTATCCACACCGGCGCCAGCCGCCGCGAGGCGTTCGCAATCGCCCGCGAGATGCTCAACCGCGTTGGCCTCGGCGAAGACCGATTCCCGCTCGACCGCTTTCCGCATGACCTCTCCGGCGGCCAGCGCCAGCGCGTGGTCATTGCCCAGGCCATTGCGCTGAGGCCCAAGCTGCTGATCGCCGACGAACCCACCACCGCGCTGGATGTGACCACCCAGGCGCAAATCCTCGATCTGCTCAGGCAGCTGGTGCGGGAAGAGGACATGGGGCTGATGCTGATCACCCATGATCTGGCCGTGGTCGCAGGCCTGGCCGACAAGATCGCGATCATGAAGGACGGCGAAATCGTCGAAGGCGGGCCGACGCGCGAGATCTTCACCGCCATGCGCCATCCTTACACGCGGGCGCTGTTTTCCGCGTCCGCCCATGTGCCCGACCGCGGTCGCAAGCCCGAACCCGGCAAGACACCGGTGCTGGCGGTCGAGAATGTTGTCCGCGACTATCAGCAGCCGCGCCGCAATCTTTTCGTCAAGCCGCCGCCGTTCCGCGCCGTCGACCATGTCAGTTTCGAAATCTCGCACGGCGAGAACGTCGGCCTGGTCGGCGAATCCGGCTGCGGAAAATCCACCCTGGCCCGCTCGATCCTGGCGCTCGACGGGTTGCAGGGCGGTGATATCCGGCTCAACGGCCATGTTTTCACCAGTGCCGGCGATGGCCCGCATCCGGAGCTCCGGGCCCGGATGCAGGTGGTGTTTCAGGATCCCTACGGCTCCTTCAACCCACGCCACCGGGTGCGGCGGCTCGTTACGGAGCCGTTCCATCTCGTCAAGGATCCGCCGCGCGGGGCCGAGCTGGAGCGGCGCATCGACCGTGCGCTCACCGAGGTCGGTCTCAGCTCGAGCGATGCCGACAAATACATTCACGAGTTTTCCGGCGGCCAGCGCCAGCGCATCGCCATCGCGCGCGCGCTGATTATTGAGCCGGCTTTGATTGTCCTCGACGAGGCGGTCTCCGCGCTTGACGTGTCAATCCGCGCCCAGATCCTCGATCTGCTGGCAGGCTTGTCGGACCGGCTGGATCTGTCCTATCTGTTCATCTCGCATGATCTCTCCGTGGTTCGCGCCATCACCGACCGGGTGCTGGTGATGAAGGACGGCAAGATCGTCGAGCAGGGCGAGACCGAAAGCGTGTTTCGCAATCCGCAGCATCCCTATACGCAGAAACTGGTGGCCGCGACGCCATCGCTGGAAGCAGCCCTTGCTGCGCCGGCAAACTGACAGTGAAGAAAGGACGAGCCGTGAGCGAGCTTCTCGACGCCGGATTTGACACCAGCCAGTGCCTGATTGGCGGGCGATGGATTGGCGCCAGCGGCGGCAAGACGCTCCCCGTGGAAGATCCCTCGACCGGTCATGAGATCGGCCGCATCGCCCGGGGCGGTAAAGCCGAGATCGAAGCCGCCGTCGACGCCGCGCAAACGGCACTGACTGGCGAGTGGGGGCAGATGCCCGCTGCCGAGCGCGGCCGTCTGCTCGCGAAGATCGGCCGGGCGGTGGAGGAGAACATCGAGTGGCTGGCCAAGCTCGAAGCCCATGATGTCGGCAAGCCGCTGACCCAGGCCCGTGCCGATGCCCGGGCGCTGGCGCGTTATCTCGAATTCTATGGCGGCGCCGCCGACAAGATGCATGGCGAAACCATCCCCTATCTCAATGACTACACCGTCTTTACCCTGCGCGAGCCGCATGGGGTGACCGGCCACATCATTCCCTGGAACTACCCGATGCAGATCCTCGGCCGCTCGGTCGGTGCTGCGCTGACCATGGGCAACGCCGCGGTTTTGAAGCCCGCCGAGGAAGCCTCGCTGACCGCTCTGGCCTTTGCCCGCATCGCCATGGAGTGCGGCTTGCCAGACGGCGCGCTGAACGTGGTGCCGGGACTCGGCGAGGAAGCCGGTGCAGCACTTTGCGCCCATCCCGGCGTCAATCATATCTCGTTTACCGGCTCGCTCGAGACCGGCCGCAAGATCCAGCAGGCCGCCGCCCAGAACGTGATCCCGGTGACGCTGGAGCTGGGCGGAAAATCGCCGCAGATCGTTTTCGCCGACGCCGATCTCGAACGTGCCCTTCCGTTTCTGGTCAATGCCGGTATCCAGAACGCCGGACAGACCTGTTCGGCCTCCTCACGCATTCTGGTCGAGGCCTCGCGCCATGACGAAGTGGTGCGGCTGATGAGCGAGCGCTACAAGGCATTGACCGTGGGTGCTGCGATCGAGGATCAGTCCGTCGGACCGCTGATTTCCGAACGCCAGAAGAACGTCGTCCAGGGCTTCCTCGCCGAGGCCGATGAGGACGGGCTTGCCCCGGTGGCCGAAGGCCAGATGCCCAAATCCGCCCCCATGGGCGGCCATTACGTGCGCCCGACGCTCTATGGCAACGTCGATCCCGGCCACGCGCTGGCCCGCGACGAGATTTTTGGGCCGGTGCAGGTCATCATCCCGTTCCGTGACGAGGAAGAGGCCATCGCAATCGCCAACGGCACCGATTACGGCCTTGTCGCCGGTGTCTGGACCAGTGACGGCGGCCGCCAGATGCGGATGGCCCGCGCCATCCGCTCGGGCCAGGTCTTCGTCAACAATTACGGCGCCGGCGGCGGTGTCGAACTGCCTTTCGGTGGCGTCGGCAAGTCGGGCCATGGCCGGGAAAAGGGGTTCGAGGCGCTCTACGGCTTCTCGGCCCTGAAAACCGTCGCCGTCTGGCACGGCCGTTAATACTTTCAGGAGGAGACAGTCATGAGACTTGAAGGCAAGACCGCGCTGGTCACCGGCGGCGCATCCGGCTTTGGCGCCGGTATCGTCCGCAAATTCCTGGCCGAGGGCGCCCGCGTCGCCATCGCCGATATCAACGCCGATGCAGCCCGGGATCTGGCGTCGGAACTCGGCGAACAGGCTTTTGCCGTGGCGGTGGATGTTTCCAGCAATGACAGCGTGGCGGCGATGGCAAAGACCGTGCTCGAGCGTTTTGGCGGTCTCGACATTCTCGTCAACAATGCCGGCATCACCCATCTGCCCGCAGCGATGGAAGAGATCAGCGAAGAGGAATTCGACCGGGTTCTCGGGGTCAATGCCAAGTCGGTGTTCCTGACCGCACGCCACTTTGTTCCGGTCATGAAACAAAAAGGCGCAGGCGCCATTCTCAATGTCGCCTCCACCGCCGGCGTCAGCCCGCGGCCACGGCTGACCTGGTACAATTCCTCCAAGGGCTGGATGATCACCGCCACCAAATCGATGGCCGTCGAACTGGCGCCTTCGGGTGTCCGGGTCAACGCCATCAACCCGGTGGCAGGCGAGACGCCGCTGCTCAAATCCTTCATGGGTGAGGACACGCCGGAAATCCGCGCCAAATTCCTCTCGACCATTCCGCTGGGTCGGTTTTCGACGCCCGAAGACATGGCCAATGCGGCCTGTTTCCTCTGCTCCGACGAGGCGTCAATGGTCACCGGTGTTGCCATGGAAGTTGACGGCGGCCGTTGCATCTAGGCCTCCAGGCACTCAAATCGCTTTCATTTGGGCAAGAAACGCTCTAGCAGAGGCCAACATACAGCGCCGCGCCTCAGCCGTGAGGCGTGACGGACGCTGTACCCAACCCAAGCAATGCATATGCGGTATCGCTCAGGGGGCTCGATTGAGCCCTCCATGCATTCGGAGACAAGATCATGCGCCTAGGCGGACGTCTGCAAGCAGCCATTGAAGTCCTGACCGATATCGAGACCCGCCACCGGCCTGTTCCCGATGCGCTCAAGGATTGGGGCTTATCCCATCGCTTTGCCGGCTCCGGCGATCGCGCGGCGATTTCCAATCTGGTGCATGATGCGCTGAGGATGAAGCTCTCGCACGGTTTCATCATGGATGGCGAGACGCCCGCCGATCTAGCGATCGCCACGCTGCTGCGGCAGTGGAGCATCAGCCCGGAAGAACTGACCTCCAGCCTCGACGGCGACAAGTTCGCGCCCGAAATCCCCTCGACGGAACACCTCGTCGCGTGTCTGGCGCGTGACCTGTCCCAGGCCGAACCGCATGTTCGTGCCGACATTCCCGACTGGCTGGCAGCCTCGTTCGAGCGCGCCTTTGGCGATCAGTGGGAAGCCGAGGCGCAGGCCATGACTGCCCGCCCGCCACTCGATCTCAGGGTCAACACGCTTGCGACCGATCGCGGCCAGATGCTCGAAGCCTTTGCCGAGCAAGGAGCGCACGCCACCCGGCTGGCGCCAAACGGCATCCGCATCGAGCCGGGCGTCGGCCCGCAGCGCCAGATCGCCGCCACCAGCGAAGTCAGCTTCGCTCGCGGCTGGTTTGAAATCCAGGACGAGGGCTCGCAACTGGCAGCCGCTATGGCCGGTGTGTATCCGGGCGAAAAGGTGCTCGATTATTGCGCCGGCGGCGGCGGCAAGTCGCTGGCGTTTGCTGCGATGATGAACAACGAAGGCAGCATCAATGCCTATGATGCCGACCGGCGCAGGCTGGCGCCGATGGTCGAGCGCATCCGCCGTGCCGGCGCCGAAAACATCCATATCAAGGAACGCGCCTCCAACTTGGCAGGTCTCGAAAACCGCATGGACCGGGTCTTGATCGACGCACCCTGCACCGGCACCGGCACCTGGCGCCGCCGCCCGGACGCCAAATGGCGGATTTCGGAAAAGAACATCACCGACCGCACCGCCGATCAGGACAAGGTGCTGGAAGACGCCTCGATCTATGTCCGTCCCGGCGGCGAACTGGCCTATGTCACCTGTTCGCTTCTGCCCGAGGAAAACACCGACCGGGTCAAGGTATTCCTGCAGCGCCATCCCGAATTTGAAACCATCAGCCTCAAGGAGCGTTGGCGCTCTGCTGTGGCCGATGCGGATGCGCCGGTTCCCTATGCCGATCAGAACCTCGGACTGGTGCTGTCGCCGCGCCGCACCGGCACCGACGGATTCTATTTCGCGGGTTTCCGCCGCAAGGCGTGATCCTCCCAGGGATGGCAAGCCGCCCGCAGCGCGCTAAATGTGTGATGGTGACGGACCAGAGGTAGACCCATGAACAAATCCCATGCACTGACATTGTTCCTGTTTGTGGTCCTGACCGTCGCCGGCGGCAGCCTGATCGGCTATGCCTCGATCCCCGGTCCCTGGTACCAGGAGCTGCAGAAGCCAGCGCTCAATCCGCCCAACTGGATCTTCGGCCCGGTCTGGACGACGCTTTACGTGCTGATCGGCATCGCCGGCGCCCGGGTCTTCATCCGCGAACGCGGAACCTGGCTGCCCAAGACCTGGTTTATCCAGATGGCGCTGAACTTCGCCTGGTCTCCGGTATTTTTCTCGCTGCACCGTCCTGATCTGTCGCTGGTGATCCTGGCCTTCATGCTGATTGCGATCCTTTGCTTCATTGCACTGGCCTGGAATCGAGACCGCCCCTCGGCTCTGCTGTTCCTGCCCTATGCGGCCTGGGTCAGCTTCGCCGGTTACCTGAATGCCGCAATCTGGTGGCTGAACCCGCTCTGAGCGGAGCGTTCTGAAAATTCGCTTGCTGTTTGCCCCCCTGCTTGGCACCTTCGCACCTGCGAAAGGAATTGCTGCATGAATGAGAGGCCCGACGAGAATTTCCGCGAGCGTGTGACCGCGAGCTATGCGCGCCAGAACATCATGCGCACCATTGGCGCCGAGCTGACCAAGGTCGAATACGGCATCATCGAGATCGAGATGCCGTTCCGCGAGGATCTCACCCAGCAGCATGGCTTCCTGCATGCGGGTATCCTGTCGACCGCGCTCGATTCGGCCTGCGGCTACGCGGCCCTTTCGGTGATGCCGGAAGATGCGGCTGTACTGACCATCGAATTCAAGATCAACTTGCTGTCGCCCGGCCGTGGCGACCGCTTCCTGTTTCGCGGTGAGGTTACAAAGCCCGGCAGCACCATCATTGTCAGCGACGGGCGCGGCTATGCCCTGTCAGACGGCCCGGCCAAGCTGATTGCCTCGATGACCGGAACCATGATGGTGGTGCGCGGACGTGAAGGGATAGACGGATGAGCGGCACACTCAAGACAGTCGGTACCCGCCAGGTGCTGTACGTGATGGCGGCGGAACCCGAATACGGCCCGCACCTCAAGAACCGCTTCGAGCCGCTGATCACCGGCGTTGGTCCGGTCGAGGCGGCGGTCGCGGTGGCAGGCGCCCTGTCGCGGATGGACCGGACCCGGCCCGATTGCATCGTCTGCCTCGGCTCCGCCGGGTCCCGCACATTGGAGCAGACCGGTGTCTACCAGGTCTCCTCCGTGAGCTACCGCGACATGGATGCAAGCCCGCTCGGCTTCGAGAAGGGCCGCACCCCGTTTCTCGATCTGCCCGCCGTCCTGCCCTTGCCGGAAATTGCCGAAGGCGTGCCCTCGGCAAGCCTTTCGACCGGCGCCAACATCGTCTCGGGCGTTGCCTATGATCTGATCGACGCCGACATGGTCGACATGGAAACCTTCGCCGTTTTGCGCGCCGCCAGCCGTTTTGACGTGCCGGTGATCGGCCTGCGCGGCATTTCCGATGGCAAGGCCGAACTCAATCACATCGACGATTGGACCGAATATCTGCATGTGATCGACGAAAAACTGGCCGATGCGGTGGATCGCGTCGAGCAGGCGATTGCATCCGGCGCGGCTTTGGCTTAATCGCTCGCCATGAACGATATCCTTCACACCACTCATCCCGATTCCATCCTGATTATCGATTTCGGCAGTCAGGTGACGCAGCTCATTGCCCGCCGGGTTCGCGAAGCCGGCGTGTATTGCGAAATTGTCCCGTTCCAGCTGGCCGATGAAGGCTTCGAGCGGATGAAGCCGAAAGGCGTGATCTTTTCCGGCGGACCGGATTCGGTCACCCGTGAAGGCTCGCCGCGCGCGCCGCAGGCAGTGTTCGACTCCGGCGTGCCGATCCTTGCCATCTGTTATGGCCAGCAGACGCTCTGCACCCAGATCGGCGGCCATGTCGAAGGCGGTCACCACCGCGAGTTCGGCCGCGCCGATGTCGAGATCCTCAAAGCCTCGCCGTTGTACGAAGGTTTTTGGGAAGTCGGCAAGAAATACCCGGTCTGGATGAGCCATGGCGACCGCGTCACAAGGCTCCCCGACGGCTTCGAGGTCATCGGCACATCGCCGAATGCGCCGTTTGCCATCTCGGTCAACGAGGACAAGCGCTACTACACCACCATGTTCCACCCAGAAGTGGTGCACACGCCCGATGGCGCCAAGCTGCTGTCCAACTTCGTGCACAAGATTGTCGGCCTGAAATCCGACTGGTCGATGGCCGCCTACCGCGCCGAAATGGTGCAGAAGATCCGCGATCAGGTCGGTTCCGGCAAGGTCATCTGCGCGCTTTCCGGTGGCGTCGATTCCTCCGTTGCGGCGCTGCTGATCCACGAAGCCATCGGCGACCAGCTGACCTGCATCCTGGTTGATCATGGCCTGATGCGGATGAACGAAGCCGCCGACGTGGTGCAGATGTTCCGCGATCACTACAACCTCAATCTGAAGATGATCGATGCGTCCGACCGCTTCATCTCGCAGCTTGAAGGCGAGGCGGATCCGGAAACCAAGCGCAAGACCATCGGCCGGCTGTTCATCGAGGTCTTCGAGGAAGAAGCCAAGAAAATCGGCGGCGCCGATTTCCTCGCCCAGGGCACACTCTACCCCGATGTCATCGAGAGCGTCTCCTTCTCCGGCGGTCCTTCGGTCACCATCAAGTCGCACCACAACGTTGGCGGTCTGCCCGAGCGCATGAACATGCAGCTGGTCGAACCCTTGCGCGAATTGTTCAAGGACGAAGTTCGGGTGCTGGGCAAGGAGCTCGGCCTGCCCGACAGCTTCATCGGCCGGCATCCGTTCCCCGGTCCGGGACTGGCGATCCGCTGTCCCGGCGGCATCACCCGCGAAAAGCTCGACATCCTGCGCCAGGCCGATGCCATCTATCTCGACGAGATCCGCAAGGCCGGCCTCTACGACACTATCTGGCAGGCATTCGCCGTGCTGTTGCCGGTGCAGACCGTCGGCGTCATGGGCGATGGCCGCACTTACGAGTTCGTCTGTGCGCTCCGCGCCGTCACCTCGGTCGACGGGATGACCGCAGATTTCTATCCCTACGAGATGGATTTCCTCGGCAAGACCGCGACCCGCATCATCAACGAGGTCAAGGGCATCAACCGCGTCGTCTACGACGTCACCTCCAAACCCCCCGGTACCATCGAGTGGGAATAACGGGCGAGTGGGAATGAGGCGCTGAAAACACTGGACTGAACATGACCGTCACCATCTACGGCATCAGGAACTGTGACACGATGAAGAAGGCGCGGGCCTGGCTCGCCGAGCATGCGGTCGAGGCGGAGTTCCACGACTACAAGGCCTCCGGCATAGACCAGGCGCATCTCGAGCGCTGGTGCAGTGAGGCCGGTTGGGAGACCGTGCTCAACCGTGCCGGCATGACCTTCCGCAAGCTCGATGACGCCGACAAGCAGGATCTCGACCAGGAAAAGGCCATCGCGCTGATGCTGGCGCAGCCGTCGATGATCAAGCGCCCGGTGCTGGAAGCGGGTGACCGGATCATCGTGGGTTTCAAGCCCGACCGCTACGAGCAGTTCTTCGCCTGAGGAGAGGTGAAATGGCGAAGACCACCCGCGCCACGCAAACGCTCGGCAAGCTCGGCATCACCTACACCACCCACAGCTATGATTACGACCCCGATACCGAGAGCATCGGCCTGCAGGCAGCCGAGGCGCTTGGCGAGCCGGCCTCGCGGGTGCTCAAGACCCTGATGGCGGAACTTGATGGCAAGCCGGTCTGTGTCGTTCTGCCATCCGATCATGAGGTCAGCATGAAGAAGCTGGCCGCGGCCCTTGGCGGCAAGTCGGCGACGATGATGAAACCCGCGGATGCCGAACGCCTCACCGGCTACCATGTCGGCGGCATCAGCCCTTTCGGCCAGAAAAAGCGGGTGCCGACGGCGATTGAGGCGGCGGCGTTGGCTGAGCCGTATGTGTTCATCAATGGTGGCCAGCGCGGGCTGCAAATCCGGCTTGACCCGAAGGATGCAGCGCAAGCGCTCAACGCCGTTGCCGCCTCCGTCACCGCCTGATCCTCATCGCGGCTCGTAAGCGGCGACCACTTCCGGTCGGGCCACGAGCGCTGCAACCATCTCCACCGCGCGGCGAAAATCGGTCTCGAACAGCGCCATCTGCTTCTCCCGTTCCGCCGGATCGGGCAGCCGCAGCAGGAACGACGGATGTACGGCCAGCAGCACCGGGGTGCCATCAGCCAGCTGTTCCACCGTGCCACGGCGGTGCAGAATATTGGCGCCGGTTCCGGTCAGGGCTTCCGCGGCCGTGGCGCCAAGCGCCAGGATCAGCTTTGGTTTGACCAGCGCCCGCTCGGCATCGAGCCACCAGCGGCAATGTTCGATCTCACCGGAATTTGGCCGTTGATGCAGCCGCCGCTTGCCGCGCGGGGTGAACTTGAAATGCTTCACCGCATTGGTGACGAACGCCTCGCGACGGTCCAGCCCGGCTGATTGGGCGACCCTGTCGAACAGCTGCCCGGCCGGACCGACGAACGGCAGGCCTGCCAGATCCTCCTGATCACCCGGCTGCTCGCCGACAATCATCAGCGCCGCATCAAGCGGACCGATACCGGGCACGGCTTGGGTTGCGGTTCTGTGCAGCGGGCAGCGTGTGCAGCCGTGGATCGCTGCCGGCAGGGCGTCTTTCGGTCCTTCCCACGCAGAGGCGTGAGCTGCGAGCTGCTGCCGTGCCTTCTCGGCGCGGACCGGGGGCAGGGTGGGTGCTGCCTCGGCCATCGCCCGCGCCCGTGCCGGGGCATTGGCAATCAGGTCGGGGATCGTCGCTGCCTCCGGCAGGTTCTTCCAGTATTTCTTCGGCATCTCCGAGGTCATCGCCTGCACCTTCAGCCGCGCCGGATTGAAGATGCTGCGGAAATAGGTGAGCCACAGCGCCTCGCCGGCGTCTTCCGGCAAGTCAGGCCTGGGCTGGCCCGGCGCAAAGCTCAAGCGCCCATCGAGAAAAATGGCGGTCTTCTCGGGCGTGACGATGCGCCAGTCCATGTCGGCGAAGCGCCGGGCAAAGAAATCCGCCGTCGGCTCCACCGTGTGGTGGGTGGGCTCGAACCAGGCGGCAAAACTGCGCCGCACATCCTCGCGGTCGCCAATTTCGCGAAAACGGACAAAGGCCTTCATCTTGTGCTGGCATCGATGCACCGATTTTTCCATTGATCGCAGATGCGCCAGCTCCCTGTCGCCCCGGTCGGCAATCAGGTGCGGCTGATCCTTGAGCCGCCACAGGAATGCATAGAGCCGCGCGAAACGATCGGCATCGCTGTGCCAGCACACGGTTTCGGCGAGACTGACAAAACTGCGCGGCACCGTCATTTTCACCGGCGTGGCACCCGAAACGGGCTGGTCATCAAAAAGGCTGCGCTCGGTCTGCTCGCTGCCCCAGGAAATATCGGCAGGCGACAGCCCTTCGGTGAGGCACGAGCGGGCGGCCTCGCGCCAGGCGGCGGCCGTTCCGAAATCGGGAAGCGTGATGTGCCGCATCACAGCAGCGACAATTGTTGTGGCGGCGGCAGAAACCGGCTGCGCAGCTGCGCCGTGTCGATCAGCCCGCCCGGCGACCAACCCTGTGCGGTCACGAAGGGTCCGGCCTTCTTCATCGATCCGCCCATTCGCACCACGTCTTCATAGCGGACCGTGCGGTAGCGCCGCGTGCTCAGGATCCGGTTCACCGTCTTCACCCCGAAGCCCGGCACCCGTAGCAGCAACTCGCGCTCGGCGCGGTTGATATCGACCGGAAACATCTCCCGGTGCAGCAAAGCCCAGGCCAGTTTCGGATCAAGCTCCAGGTCGAGGTTTCCGTCTCGCGCGCCGCTGACGATCTCCTTGAGGTCGAAGCCATAAAACCGCAACAGCCAGTCGGCCTGGTAGAGCCGGTGTTCGCGCACCAGCGGCGGCGAGACCAGCGGCAGCCGCGACGAGCTGTCGGGGATCGGTGAGAACGCCGAGTAGTAGACCCGCTTCAGCTGATAGCTCGAATAAAGCCGGGTCGATTCCCCCAGAATTGCGGCATCATTGGAGCCATCGGCGCCGACGATCATCTGCGTTGATTGCCCGGCCGGCGCAAACCGTGCTGCCTTGCGCCCGGTGTGGGTGGTGTCGCTGGCTGCTTCCTTGCGCAGCCGCACATCGGCCATGGCCCGGCGGATCTGCCCCGGGTTTTTCTCCGAGGCGAAGGTCTCCATGCTGGCATCGGTCGGCAGTTCCACATTGATCGACAGCCGGTCGGCGAGCCGTCCCGCTTCCTCGATCAGTTCGGGTGCAGCGTCGGGAATGGTCTTGAGGTGAATATAGCCGCGAAAATTCTCTTCCTCGCGCAATTTGCGCACGATCTGCACCATGTCCGACATGGTCGCATCCGGCGACCGGATGACGCCCGAAGACAGGAACAGGCCCTCGATGTAATTGCGCCGGTAGAAATCGATGGTCAGCCGAACCACCTCGTCGACCGAAAACCGCGCCCGCGGCACGTTCGACGACACCCGGTTGATGCAATAGGCGCAGTCATAGATGCAGAAATTGGTCATCAGGATCTTGAGCAGGCTGATGCAGCGCCCGTCCGGCGCATAGGCATGGCAGATCCCGGTGCCCTCGTTCGAGCCCAACCCCTTGCCGTCGCGGCTGTCACGCTTGGTTGATCCCGACGAGGCGCAGGACGCATCATACTTGGCCGCATCGCTGAGGATGGCGAGCTTTGATTCGAGTGTCTTTCCGGTCATGTGTTCCTTATATGTTCCGCCCATGCACACAGCAATAACCCAAGTTAAGCTTGGGAGGAAACAATGATCGGGGATTTGTGCCGCTGAAAGCGGGTAGTCCTGAAGCCGCCGCCTAGAACAGGCTGCCCTGTCCGGGTTCTTTGCTTTTTCCGGCCTTGGCGCGAGCCGGCTTCTTCGGTGCGGAGATCGGCTGATCACTGCTGCTGGCAAGTGCCGAAACCTCGCCATCGGCGAATTCGACGGCAATCATCGTGCCGGTCTCGACCTGTGCTGCGCGCGACAGCAGCGCGCGGTCCTGCCCGCGAACCACCGCAAAGCCGCGCCCCAGCACGCTCTGGTAGGACAGCGATTGCAGCATCCGCGATTGCGCCCCAAGCCCGCGCTTGTGCTGGTCGAGCATCAGGGTCATGGCGCTGTCGCGTCTGCGTCCCAGGTCAGTCAGCCGTTCCAGCCCGCGGCTATGCGCCTCCCGGATCCGGCGCGGCAATGTGGCGACGCTCTGGGCATGGCGCTCCAGCCGCGCCCGCAGCGCATCGATCCGCCGCTCCTGAACCCGGTCCATGCGGGCGATCTTGTCGCGCACCTGCTGGCGCTTTTCGCGCAGGGCGGAAACAAGCGCGACAGGCGTGATCCTTGCTGCCTGCTGCTCAAACCGGCGGCGGCGGTTGGCGGTGTTGAGCTCCAGCGCCCGGCCAAGCGATTGCGCCGAGCGGTCGAGACGCTGCCGTGGCAGCGCCAGCACGCTGTCGAGCGTCGGCAGCGCGCGCGCCAGGCCGCGCACGGTTTCGCGCCGCCGGTCCAGGGTGCGGGTCTGCGCTGATCTGAGCCGGGCTGCGAGCGTCGCCAGGTGCGCCTCGAGATCGGCCTTCACCGGAACTGCCATTTCGGCCGCTCCTGTCGGCGTCGGCGCCCGCCGGTCGCTGGCGTGATCGATCAGCGTCCAGTCGGTCTCGTGCCCGACCGCCGAGATCAGCGGAATGTCGGATTCGGCGGCGGCGCGCACCACCGCCTCGTCATTGAAGCCCCACAGATCCTCCAGGCTGCCGCCCCCGCGCGCCACGATGATCAGATCTGGCCGCTTGATCCGGCCATTCGGCGAAAAAGTGTTGAAGCCGTTGATGGCACGGGAAACTTCGTCACCCGAGGTGTCGCCCTGAACCCTGACCGGCCAGACAATCACATGGACCGGAAACCGGTCCTCGATCCGGTGCAGGATATCCCGGATCACCGCACCCGTGGGAGAGGTCACCACGCCGATCACCATCGGCATGTAGGGCAGCAACTGCTTGCGGCCCTCATCAAACAGGCCTTCTGCGGCCAGCTTGCGCCGCCGCTCCTCGATCAGCGCCATCAATGCGCCGGCGCCGGCGGGTTCCAGCGCCTCGATCACGATCTGATATTTCGATGAGCCGGCATAGGTGGTGATCTTGCCTGAGGCAATCACCTCCAGCCCTTCCTCGGGCCGGTGCTTGAGCCGCGAGAACACGCCCTTCCAGATCACCGCCTCGATCCGAGCCCGGTCATCCTTCAATGAGAAATAGGCATGACCCGAGGAATGCGGCCCGCGATAGCCCGAAATCTCGCCGCGCACGCGTACATTGCCGAAAGCGTCCTCGACCGTCCGACGAATAGAGCCCGACAGCTCACTGACCGTGAACTCGGCGGCGTTGGTGGGCGAATCATCCATGAGCGAAACCATGCCTGAATGCGCACCATGATGCAGCCGGCGTCAAGTGCGGCCGGATCCAAATGGCCCAACCACCAAATCACACCTTCCAGAGAAAAACCGCGCGCCGCCTCTGTAAAATCATCGTTAGTATTTTCTTCAGCAACGACACCCATATTTAAACCGCTGAATATTATAAATAAATTTTGATGTGTTGGGATGGATATATTGAGCGCTCCGAAAAATTATCTTTCGCGACTTCCGGATGAGGACAGACGCGAAAAACCGCGCAGGCAAACCAACAAGGTGGCCACCGTCTATTACCTGCTTCACGGGGTTCGCGGCTATTCAAAGCAGTCCTGCAGGATGGACAATATTTCCGAAAACGGCTGTCACGTCTGCCGTCTTCTGTCCGAGCCGATCCCCGATTTCGTCTATTTCGTGCTTGAGGGATTGGAAGCAAAATTTCCCTGTGCCGTGGTTGATCGTTCCGACGATGGCCTGCATCTGAAATTCATGACTGATCTGCCCACCGAACTGGTCGACAGGATCGCGGACAAGAAGTTCCCCGCGAATTAGGGCCTGGTCCTGGTCAGGAAGCGGCAAATCGCCACCTCGGTCTGTCGGCACGCGCCATTGCGCCGGGCTTTGCTCCCGGTGCAGGATGCCGCCAATCGAAGCAGGACATATGACATGAAGCATGCAGTTGTCGTCGGCGGCGGCCATAACGGATTGGTGTGCGCCTTTTATCTGGCCTCGGCCGGGCACAAGGTCACCGTCCTCGAAAAACGCGACACGATCGGCGGCGCAGCGGTGACCGAGGAGTTCCACCCCGGCTTTCGCAATTCCGTGGCCTCCTACACCGTGTCGCTGCTCAATCCGAAGGTGATCGCCGATCTCGATCTTCACCGCCACGGGCTGGAGATTGTCGAGCGCAGGATGGGCAATTTCCTGCCGCTGCCCGATGGCCGCGCGCTCGAGGCCGGACCGGGACGCACGAAGCACTCGGTGGCGCAGTTCTCGCAAAAGGACGCCGAAGCGCTCGCGGGTTTCAACCAGATGCTCGACAACGCCGCCAATGTGCTGCGCGACCTGCTGCTGCGCACCCCGCCCAATGTGACCGACGGCAACTGGATGTCCGCGGTGCCGGAACTGCTCAAGGCCGCCTCGCTGGGACGGCAGTTTTCTCATCTCTCGCTGGATGCGCGGCGCGACGTGCTCGATCTTTTCACCTGTTCGGCGTCCGAGATTCTGGACCGCTGGTTCGAGAGCGACCCGATCAAGGCGCTGTTCGGTTTTGATGGCATCGTCGGCGCCTGGGTCAGTCCCCATACTCCGGGTACGGGATACGTGCTGCTGCATCACTGCTTTGGCGAGGTCAACGGCAAGCAGGGCATCTGGGGCCATGCCATCGGCGGCATGGGCGCCATCACCCAGGCCATGCGCAAAGCCTGCGAGGAAAAGGGCGTGACCATCAAGACTGGTGCCCCGGTCGCCCGCGTGGAGGCTGAAAAATCCGGCGTCACAGCCGTCATCACCGAAGATGGCGCCCGCCATGAAGCCGACATCGTCGCCTCCAATATTCATCCGCAACTGCTCGTGGGCGATCTGCTTGAGGCTGCGCCCCTGCCTGAGGATTTCCGCCGCCGCATCGGCTATTGGCAAAGCGGCTCCGGCACCTTCCGCATGAATGTGGCGCTCGACGCGCTGCCGGTCTTCACCGCGCGGCCCGAAGCGGGGGATCACCTGACCGCCGGCATCATCATCGCGCCGTCGCTCGACTACATGGACCGCGCCTATCTCGATTCCCGCGCCCATGGCTGGTCACGCCAGCCGGTGGTCGAGATGCTGATTCCCTCGACGCTGGATTCCACGCTCGCGCCCGAGGGCAAACATGTCGCCAGCCTGTTCTGCCAGCACGTCGCGCCTGAATTGCCGGAGGGTTTCCCCGGCGGCGCTTCCTGGGATGACCACAAGGAGGCTGTCGCCGATCTGATGATCGGCACTGTCGACCGCTATGCGCCGGGCTTTGCCAAAAGCGTGATCGGCCGTCAGGTGCTGTCGCCGCTCGATCTCGAGCGAAAACTGTCGCTCGTCGGCGGCGATATCTTCCACGGCAAACTGAGCCTCAACCAGCTGTTTTCGGCACGTCCGGTGCTGGGCTACGGCGCCTATCGCGCACCGCTCAAGGGGCTCTACATGTGCGGCTCGTCGACCCATCCCGGCGGCGGCG